>Ga0180007_10002088_pt1 | contig 24659 bp, 42 predicted proteins | sample MM_PC_MetaG_FD_121122 | JGI IMG/M metagenome (GOLD analysis project Ga0180007, IMG submission 121122) | Groundwater microbial communities from the Aspo Hard Rock Laboratory (HRL) deep subsurface site, Sweden - MM_PC_MetaG | ecosystem: Environmental > Aquatic > Deep subsurface > Groundwater... | reverse complement strand
TCACTATGTTTGTAGATACAGTGAGCGACGACTCGCTCACTTTTTTATATTAATCAAAATAGAAAAAGATTGCCGCAATTCATCCCACAGCTAAAGCAACGGGATTTCTTGCGGGACTTTAAATGGTTCACAGCAGTTAATAAAAAATGAAAAACTCAATAACTGAAATAATGTTAAGAGAACATAAAAGAATAGACGCAATGATAGAAGAAGTTGAAAAAACCCTTCCAGATTTTGAAAAAGCCAGACAAATATTCAACAAATTCAAATGGAATCTTGAAAAACATTTCTTTGTAGAAGAAAAAGTTATTTTTAGTGCTTACAGCTCAACAACAAGCAATGAAAGCGAAGACATTTTCACAATATTAAAAGAACATAAAGATATTTTATGGTCTATGAAGAAAATAGAACAATCCCTTTCCAAAAACCTTCAGCCAAATTTTTCAAACATAAAAAAAGACCTGAAAGACCATGTAAATTTTGAAGATAGAATCTTTTACCCAAGACTTGACGAAGAATTAGATGATAACCTAAAAGAGGTTATGATAGACAGGGCTAAAGAAGTGATTAAAGAATAATTAAATTTTAGCTCACAACACTCTTCAATAAGTTAATGCCTTTCCTTTCCCCGCATAATTATTTCCCATTAATCATCTGCCACCAACAGTATCTCCGCACGACACAAGATAAATCAAAACTTTTTGCGCTATCACTCTTTCAAACTACGCACGTAAAAAAACTCTGCACGAAAACTATGCGCAGTTTGAACCAGAGGGCGCGGCGGGTGTGGGTGCGCAAAAAGTTCCTAACTAACCAGTACGGGGATACCCAAGCCAAAAACTAATTAAACAATTATTTGATTGTAATAAAATGAAAAAACCAGAAAAAATAATGCTTCTTTTATTAAAAGAATTCAGATATCATAAACATCCAACCCTCCGCCGAACATCAAAAATAAAAAATCCTTACAAAACCCTTATCTCCTGCCTTCTCTCACTCCGCACTCAAGACAAAAACACTGCAAAGGCATCCAAATCTTTATTCAAAATTGCAGACACTCCTGAAAAAATTTCCAAACTACCAATAAAAAAGTTAGAAAAATTAGTTTACAGTTCAGGTCATTATAAGAAAAAATCCAGGACAATAAAAGAAGTCTCCAAAATTCTCATAGAAAAGCACAACAGTAAAGTTCCAAATACAAAACCTGAATTACTTGCAATAAAAGGAATTGGCCCAAAAACAGCTAACATCGTCCTCTCATTTGCCTACGGCCAAAACGTCATTGCAGTTGACACGCACGTCCACAGAATTCCAAACAGACTTGGATTAGTAAAAACAAAAACCCCAGAACAAACAGAACCAGAGCTTGGAAAGCTCTTCCCAAAAAAATATTGGAGAGAGATAAACACAACCTTCATCCTCTTCGGAAAAAACATCTGCCTCCCTATCTCTCCGAAATGCTCACAATGCCCTCTTAATTCTCTCTGCCCAAAAGTAGGCGTTGGGAAAAGAAGATAAAAACTCAAAAACCCTCTACAACAGGATAAATTATCGTTCCACTAAATTCCTGAGCAAACGTCCCAACAGGAATGTTTAACTTCAAATAAAGCTCAAAACTAGAATTCTCAGAAATAAAAATAACAGGCAGCTCATCTGCACTAACAAAATTTGCCCCATTGTCTACGCTGAACAGCAAATTATCTTCTGTAAAAACAGTTCCAATCCCAGGACTTACAGAAATTCCGATAACATCCAAGCTGGAATTGCCCACTGCCAAAGTAGAAATCGCTATGCTAGACTGCCCAGGCATTAGCCTACTAAAATCCAATGTTCCAGGATTCGGAATAAAATTCATATCAAAGGTTATATTCTCTTCTATACCAATATACTAAACTAATCCAAAACCAAAAAAGTCATCTCGTCCTTCTTCTCCAAGGTCCAAAGCAGTTTCTTGCAGTCTCTCTCTAACCTCTAAATTATCAATTCCTTCATTTTCTGAAAACAATGCAGCTGCAACCACCCCAACATGAGGCACACTAAACGAAGTACCGCTATGGGGATTCCCGTCGCTTAAAAAAACACCTTCTCCTGAAGCCACCAACTCAAGCTCTGGCCCATAATTTGAAAAGCCCGACCTTTGCAAATTCTCATTAACAGAATCCACAGCAATAACAGAATCATAGGCTGCAGGATATAGAACAAATTCTTCACCCTCATTTCCAGATGCAGCGATAAGTAAAATTCCATTGTCATACGCAAAATCAAACGCATCTTGCAAAAATGACGAGTTGCCCTCGCCTCCAAGACTCATTGACACGATATCCATCTCATTATCAATCGCCCAATTTATTCCCTGCAATACACTAAACGCACTACCTGTACCAGTTTCATCCAAAACTTTAACTTCATAAACTTCTGCTCCTTGCAAAGGCAAACGAGTGTTAGGCCTTCTTAAAATCTGGGTGACAAGAGTTCCATGACCATTATCATCCCAGGGGGTCAGGATCATCATTAATAAAATCATAACCCAAACTAACATTCAACAGGTTATAATCAACTCCTGTGTCAAGCACTGCAATTCTCACACCATTTCCAAACCCGCAGACAACTCCACTAATTTCAGAAAAATTAATTCCAATAACTTGAAAATTCCAAGGCGTTTCTTCCCCATCAAGAGCCCGGACAGGATAGTCTTCTTCGAAATAAACAATGTCCTCTCGCATAGATAATTCATCTCTGTTAATTCCTTCCACAACAAACAGTTCCCCATCGTGAGATTTGACAATATATCTTTCTTCAGAATTTTCAGCAAAACTTTTTTCAGCAAAAACACTAAAAGTAAAAAACATCAGAATAAAAAACAAAACCACTAGTTCCTCTTTTCTCATATTTTCCTCAACTCCAGTTTTTATTTAAACCTAACTTGCTATTTCAACTGAGTGAATTCACATACAAAAAACAAAGAAAAATAAAAACTACAACAAAAGTTCTTTTGCTGCCCAAAGCACCAAGACAATCCAAATCAGTGTGTAAAGCCAATACTGTTTCCAAAGCGTGCCTTTCTTGATTTGTGCCTCGTACTTCTTAACAAAATGTCCTATCTCTGGCGCAAGTCCAACCATTACCAAAAGTGCTGTAAATGCCACAACAGCCATTACCTGAACAATTGTGATTTCCTGCAACAAATAGTAAAGAACTACAGCTGCCAAAATCAAACCAACCATCTGAACCAAACCAGTCTTAGCGTAAACTCCTTTTGCAAAACCTATCCACGCTCTCGGATTCACCAACAGCACAATCATTTTCACAACAGCAGCAATCACCACAATCAAGGCAATCACTTCCACAGGCGTAAACGTCATTTATTTTCACCTCCTTTTACAAGATTAACAACAAAACTATTTTTTTAAACCTTCTTACTTTTCCTTCCCATTGCTCTTCTCCCTCTCCAAAATCATCTCCCAATCTTCTCCGCACCTTGCCTTCCTTTTCGCCCTATCTTTTATCATTTCCCCTATCGCCTTCACACTTCCTGGATTAATCAAAGTAGAAACATTCTTAACATCTTCTCCCGCTAACAGAGTTTTAAGAATCCTTCTCATCATCTTCCCACTCCGCGTCTTCGGAATATCTTCCACAAAATAAACTTCTGCTGGTTTTGCAATCGGACCAATTCTCTTCACAACCCGAGCAATCACATCCTCTTCCGACAATCCAGCCTTAGCCTTAACAAACGCTACAGGAACCATCCCCCTTAATTTATCTTCCCTGCCGACAATCACAGCTTCAACCACACCACGCAACGAAGCTATTGCATCCTCAATTTCAGCAGTTGACATTCTATGCCCTGCAACTTTAATAATATCATCACTTCTCCCTAAAATTCTAAACCACCCTTTTGCATTTTTGATTGCACCATCTCCTGCAGTATAATCTCCATTTTTATCAAAATAATTTTTATATCTTTTTTCATTCTTCCAAACCCCACGAATCAGTGAAGGACTAAACGGCGGCCTCTGAATCAACAACCCCTCCTTCCCGGCAGGAACTTTCTTGCCCTTCTCATTAATAACATCAAAATCCATTCCTGGAAATGGAATCGCAGCATACGTGGGTATAAAAGGCCCAATCCCTGGCAACGACATTATCACAGCACTCCCTGTCTCTGTCTGCCAATACGTATCAATCACCGGACAACGATTCTTCCCAATATTCTTATAAAACCACATCCACGTCGCCTCATCAATCGGCTCTCCCACACTTCCAAGAATCTTCAAACTATCCATTTTATACTTCCTCGTATATTCTGTCCCAGCCAAAGCAAACATCCTCAACGCAGTCGGCGCAGTATAAAACACATTAACTTCCTCTTTCTCAATTATCTTCAAATACCTATCTGGCTTCGGATAATTAGGCAAGCCTTCATAAATCACAGTCGTCGCACCATTCAACAACGGCCCATAACAAGCATATGTGTGCCCTGAAATCCAGCCAACATCTGCAGTACACCACATTGTTTCATTCTCCTGCAAATTAAAAACATACCTACAACTCCAATACGCTTGCGTCGTATAACCTCCAACCGCATGCATCACTCCCTTTGGCTTCCCAGTCGTCCCAGAAGTATACAAGAGAAAGGCCGTATCCTCCGACTCCATGCTCTCCGGCTTAACAATCACATCATGCATCTTCTCAAAAGTCTTCCCAACCTTCTTTCGATCAACAATAAGTTTCTTTATCTTGATAAACCTGCACGCCTTATTCGCCTGTTTAAGTAAATTTATCTTCTTCCCCTTCCTGTAATAATAATTTGTAGTAATCAAAACCTTCGCCCCTCCATCCTTTATCCTTGTTCGCAAAGCATCTGGCGAAAACGCGCTAAACACAACACTATGTATCGCTCCGATCCTAGCACACGCTAACATAAACACCAACGCCTCAGGAATCATCGGCATATAAACAGCAACGACGTCGCCTTTTTTCACCCCTTTTTGCTTAAGCAACGCCGCCGCCTTGTTAACTTGCTTAAAAAGTTCAAAATATGAAACCCTCAGCACCTGTTCTTGTGGATCTTCAGGCACAAAGACAATCGCAGTCTTATCCGGCCTGTCAAGATGCCTATCAACCGCATTATAACAAAGATTCAACTTCCCTCCCTTAAACCACCCAAACTTCAAACCTTTCTGCTCATAAGCAGTATGCCAGGGCTCAATCCAGTCAATCCCCTCCCGAGCCAACTCTTCCCAAAACTTCACCCTGTTTGCAGCAGCCTTCTTGTAAACATCCTGCCCCGCCAAGCTAAGCTCCCGAGCCTTCTTAGTCGGAACAAAAACCCTACCTTTCTTCTCTACATATTTTATCGCCATTTTTTATTTCATCCCCTTCTTCTTTAACTTCAATCTCCCCTCAACCCGCCCAAACAAAATATCATAAAACATTCTCTCATTGGTTATTAATTTATCTTTATTAACTTTTTCCAACACCTTTTTCAATAATATCAATTCCTTATCGCTTAATCTGATTCTATTTATTGTTTCTGGAATAATATTCATCTTCTCTTTCCTACTCTTCCCATCTATCCTACTGCAACCCTTAGCCTATCACCTCACCACCCTTCCTTCTTCTATTATTTATTCCCCCAATTATTCAGGCTATTTTTTCTTTTTCCTCGTAATAAAATACTTCCTGTCCTTAACCCCTCTTTCATAAAGCCTTCGAGTATATCCAACATTATCGATCTGATCCCTCGTCACGCCGATCTCCGCCAAAGTTTTCAAGATCGCCTTCCGCGCCTTCGCCACGTCCTTCTCCATTGCAAGGTACTCAATCTCAAGATATGTCCCAACATGCTGAACAACATTTATCTCAATAATTATATTCTTGTCTTTCTTATGCACATACTTCTCCGTCCTCTTCCTCTTCTTCACCCACTGCTCAAAACCAAAATCTTCCAACAACGCCAGAAAATTATCAAGATGTTTCTTATCCGTCAACTCAAACTCAAACTCTCTTTTCACAACCACCCCATCCTTCCACAAATGTTTAAGATGTTTCTTAAAATTCACAACCATCTTCTTCCCGTCATCCCTAATCCTAAAAGCCTTCGATGGATAGCCTTTCCCCTCAAGTCTAAAATAATCATCTCCCCGCGATTCCTTCTTCTTAAAATCAGCAATAAGTTTAATCTTACGCCTCAGCCGATTGACATCCTCAATCTTCGCTTTAACCTCAACTTCTAACCAGTTCACCATATTAACCTCTTCAAGAATAAAAACAATAAGAGGTATAAAAATCTAACTACTGTCGCACTTCGTTCCGCACCCTAACATCAAAACCAAAAAATAATTACCGCGAAACCAACCCTCTAATGGATTGAGTAATAATATTTCTATCTAACAATTGGCCGCCAAGCCTTAATTGATTTTGTGGCTATTATTCCAGTTGTAACAAAACAAAAACATTTAAATCCTCTCTCTTCTAATTAGAAAAAGATGGCAAAATACAAAATAAAATACAACAAAACCAAATGCATTGGCGCAGCAACTTGCGTGCAACTTGCTCCAGATACTTGGAAGCTCGATGACGAAGGCCTTGCCGTGATGAAGAAGTCCGAGTTCACAGAAGAAGAACTAGACAAGCAAACCAAGGCCGCAAAGTCCTGCCCAGCCCATGCAATTGAAATCTACGACGATCAAGGAAAGAAGATTGTTTAAGAAAGAACAGTCAATCCAGTTTTCCAATTGACCTTTCCAGTTTTAGGAAGTTCACAATTTGCTTCGCATTTCCTAATATTCTTAACAAGAATCATACTTCGCCTAGGAAACTTCTCATCTCCTTCTGCTTCAAATTCCACAACTTCAAAATCTCCCTCTGGAAAAAACGACTTCAAAGTCTTCGGTCCAATCCTCCACAAATCGATAGGATACTCATGTTTAGGATAATCAAAACTCGGAACAGTAACAAAAATATGCCCTCCAATCTTACATACTCTAATCATTTCATTAACAGCTTTCCAAAAGTGTTCAGTATGCTCTAACAACTCAATCGCCAGCACCAAATCTTGTGATTCACCTTTAATAATTCCTGACAAATCCTCCGCATCTGCAACAATATTACCTTCCCCTTTAATATCTTCAAGATCTATCTTATTATAATCAACTTTCTTATCTTCAATCAACCTATAAAATTCATCACGTTTTGTTTTCTGCAATAATCCAATAACCTCTCCTTGTGCAGCACCCAAACTAACAACCTTGCTCTTCTCCTTAAACAACGGCAGAACATTCTTTTCAAAAAATTTCATAACAGAAACAATACCATAGTAAGCGAGTTTCAAAGGCTCGTCAACAACTTCAATCCATCCATAATCATTCTTAGGATTAAAATTCTCAAGATTAACAGAATAAACAACGTTCTCTCCTGTCTTTTTATTCGTCTCAAACCCTAAATCCTCAAATATTTCTCTAACTCGAACATTAGTGGAAGTAAATTTAACATTTACCAACAATTCCGAGATCTCATCTTTCCTTAACAAATCTGCCAAGGCAAGAATAGCTTTCTGCTCAAAATCCCGACCAATGATCCCACAAGAAAAAGTCCCATCCTCAACAACTGCCTTCTTATCTCTCACATCAACAACCAATGCACCAGAAAGCCCCAACGACACACCCTGCTCAAAAACAGAAACTGCGTAAAGGCAATAGCCTTCATTCATCTTCTTGTGCAAATAATCAAGAGTCTTGTCATAATCATCAAACTTATAGGGATTAAAGTTAATTCTATGCGTAGTAACAAGAAGCTTCGTAAACCTATCGAGATAATCAGGTGAAATCCTATTAATGCTTAACTTCCTCTGCAATGTCTTCAAAAACTCAGGATCTTCTTTGATTTCCTCATCAAGCTTGTGCGAATCAATAGAAATCTTATACCGATTCATCCTCTCGTCAATCTCCGCCTGGCCTTGTTCCTTCTTTTCCTTAAGAAATTTAACCTTCTCTATAGAAGACCAATCCTGCGCATCAACTGCATAAATCTCAGGCAACTTCTTTCCAACCTCTTTCCTTTCCAAGGCATTATCATCAACAAAAACAATCGTCTCCGGTCTCAACTGCGTTACATTAACCAACCTTTCAATGTTCAGATATTTTGGATCCCAGTTTGCAATTATCGCTGTAAAGATGTTCCTATCCACCCCAAGTTCTTTAAACGCTCTATAAACATCTTCTGCATCATTCTTAGAAACAACAAATAGCTGAATTCCCTTCTGATAAATGCTCTTCAACATAGCGTAATACTCCTTATCCAATTTCAGCTCTTGCTTTTCTGCTAAAATTCCCGCCCACAAGGTCCCATCTAAATCTGTTATCACTGCGGTTATCTTCTCTGCATCTGCCAATTTCTTCTCTGTCATAAAAGAACACAGTTAAATAGCCTTATTTATTTTTTCCTATATGAAAAAAATCTACATCCTAGGCAACCCCTCATTCGAATCAGATTCCTTGCCAGTTAAACTCCTACCTAAATTAAAATCTTCCCTTCCAAATTTTCAATTCATCCATCTCGATCCAACCGAAAACCTCCCAGAAGAAGAACATTTAATCCTAATTGACATAATCCTAGGCATAAAAGAGGTAAAAGTGTTAACAGATATTGATAAGATAGAATCATCTCCAAATGTATCAATGCATGATTTTGATTTAGGATTTCAACTAAAGCTGATGAAAAAATTAGGGAAGATTGATAAAGTTACGATTATTGGTGTTCCACAGAATATTAATGAATCTCAAGTTCTTGAACAAATAAAACAAACCTTAGGAAAATGCCCCCAAAAGAAAAAATAGAAACCCTCCACGCCCACAGTGCCAAAGAATGGCGGGCCTGGCTAGAAAAGAACCACAAAAAGAAAGACATAGTCTTCATGACAAAATACAAAATCCACACCAAAAAACCTTCATTAACACACCAAGAAGCAATGGACGAAGCAATCTGTTTCGGCTGGATCGACACCACCGCAAAGCGCGTCAACAACGACGTCTGGGGCACAATCTTCGTAAAGAGAAAACCCACAGCTAAGTGGAGCAAGAACACCCTGAGCTACGCAAAACAACTAATCAAAAACGGCCGAATGACTCCAGCAGGCCTAGCGGCCTACAACCTCTCCAAAGACAAACCAACAACCGACCACAACATTCCCAAGGACACCCCACCCCCCACTGATCTCATGAGGGCACTGTCAAGGCACAAGCAAACCAAGGCCAATTGGGACAGCCTCGCTCCAAGCGCCAGGTTTATGTATGTTGTTTGGATCGAGCGAGCCAAGCAAGAAGAAACGCGGAGGCGGAGGATTCGGGGAGTCGTTGAGAGGATGCGTCAAGGCATTGGAGTTAAGAAGGGGAAGGGGAAGTATTGAGGGGCGGGAAGAGTTTGTACGTCGTTTTATAATGTCTTTGCAATCTTCTTCAAACGCACTCTTTCATTACCTTGTTCAAATATAATTTTGAATTGTTCAAAAAACCCTTCTCTACCAAGAAGTATCGGAACCTTGCTTTCTCCCAATATCACCTGCACAGGAATTTCAAAGGTGTAGTCTTCATGTTTTTTCTTCACATTTATTTGCATTCTAGTATTAATAACTTCAACATCTCCGCCAATACCGGATGATCTGTCTTTCTTCCCACTCAAATCCAAATCTAATAGTTCTGCCACGTCTTGCGGAACAACAGAGAGATCTGCCCCAGAATCAAGTAAAGCGACAAACTCTACCCAATTAGGAGACCTTCCTTTGAGCATTACAGGAATTGAAGGCGTCTTAACCTCTCGTTTGTCAGGCCTCTTTATTGATTTGTATTTGAAAGAGATTGTCATTTTAGAAAATCATAGTTTCTTCTTCCGGAACTTTGTAAAGCATAATTTTCTCTCCAGGCATTTTCATCTGTGCCTCTTCGTAAACTTTCTTAGCATTTTCACCAACAGCAACAACCCCTGTCTTAGCAATTGCTACCCATTTGCCAACAAACTGCTTCAAATCAGTCTTCAAAAATACTTCGTAATTAGACACCATGTTTATACCAACCATGCGGCTTGTAAACTTTATAAAAGTTAGCATTTGCAAGGTTCTGAGTTAAAACTCATCATCTCACGTAAAAACAACCGGTGAAGATATTGAAGATATTTAATGTTTTTAATGCGAAGGATCGCGAAGGTGGTGGGGGTTATGAAATCTCTAGAGCCAAAAAAGAAAAAGGGGAAGTATTAAACACTGAGAATCTCGCGCGCCTTATTGAAACTCTCTTCCTTAACCTTCAAACCCAGCACAATCTTCCGCAACTTCGCACACATCTCCTTCTGCGGCGAAGACAATTTATTCAATATACTCAGTTACTTTCTTATCCATCTTCTATCTCAAACTCCAAAGTCTCATAATCAATAAAAAACATCATCAAAAAACCCCCTCAAAAAATCCCTTATCTTTAGCTTTCTTTAATTTCTCATAATAATCAGGATAATTAGATTTTATCCTTTCAAGTTTTATCTCAAGATATTCTTTCTTACATTCCTCCGAACAAAATAAAAGAACTCTCTCATTATTAAATTGCGGAGCAAGCCAAATACCTTTATCGCACTTTTTTCTACAAGTTTTACATGTTTCACTTATCATAATACAACTCCTCAGAATCATCATTTACCCAAACCCCATTTATCTTAGTTTTATTTTCCCACAATTCATCAGAGTCCCCGTCTAAAATAATTTTTTATATCATTTCTTTTTGTTTTTCTTCCGTTGCCTTCATAAAATCATAAACCTCATCATCCCCTAAATCAAACACTTCTTCTAAATAACCTCCTAGCGAGATGAAATCTTTAGAATCCTTTAGGCTTTGAATAATCTCCCATTCATGCTTAAAATATTCTTCAGAATTTAATTCCCGCGTGTATTCCAACAAACTAAAATTAACTTGTTCTTCTTCCCCAGAAACCTCAATCCCCCCAAAGAAAAAATAATCTCCATCCAAGTTTTTAACGAGATTTGCCATAATAATCATGCCCATTTTAATTTCCTTGTCAATAGCCAAAGTCTCAACAAGATATTCTTTTTTTGTTAATAAGTCCAACAAATAAAACTTTTTGTTTTCTATCTTTTCGATTTTAAAAAATCCGCTGACACCTTTCGAAATATTTTCAAGAAAAATTTTCTCTTCTTCTGTTAATTCCAAAATTTCATTGGACAAAGCGATCATTGTTTTACCATCTCTCAACATAAAGTCGCTAAAGAACCAACCATAGAATAATTGCCCAAGATATTTACTATTAACTGTTTCTTTATCTTGAAAATCTAGAAATTCATTCCTCGCCACTTTTATCAAATTAGGAAACTTAAGCACTATTTTATTCATAACCTTGTTAATTATTTCGACTTCTTTATTTTTCATCTTCTCCCCCCTCACCCCTCATCCCAATTAACCTCCAAAATTTCCTCAACTTCTCTCAATGTTCGCCCTCCACTTCACCAACACCCTACTCACGTCCAGTTTACTTTAAGAAAGTGCACCGCACAACTAATACAAGGATCATACGCCCTAATCAACTTCTCCATTTCATACTGTATAGCCTCCTTATCCTCCCGACTCAACCCCCCACCAAAACTCTTACCAACCCTCCTATCTCGTCCACGCCCACCAAAGCCCTTATCAACCCTACCCACCTCCCCAGACCCACCAACCCTCTTATCAAACTCCTGCTGCACCAACTGCTTAATGTCCAACTCCATATTAATCTGATTCTGCTGCGTCGGCGTAATAATCCTTCCCGCCTTCACCGTCCCGTCCTTCTTCAAATCCAACAGATAGTACAAAATCCCTCGCGGCGCCTCAATCACGCCAACTCCAGTACAATCATTGTATTTAAGTTTCGGCGGCTCCTCTGGCTTCAGTTTCAAATTCTGAATTATTTCAATACTATGATCAATACTATGAACAATCTCAATCCCTTGCGCAAGATTATTCAAGAAAATATTATTAGAAGGAAACTTCTGAAGATATTTAGCACAATCTTTCTTCGTGTTAGGATGAAGCAGCTTCTTATTCAAATTCAACCTTGCCAACGCTCCCAACATATACGTATCATCTTCAAACTCATAACCCACCGCCTGCGAATACGGCAACACAACCTTATCCAAATGCGCATGATAATCTTTCTCCTCAATCTTATCCCCGTCACTCGTAAGGATATAATCTCCTAAAAAGTTAAACTCCTTTCCAGAAAGAGCGACAAAATTCGTCTCCCTAACATAATTAACCTTTGCCTTAGCATAAATTCCCAAAACCTTCATAACCTTCTCCCTGGCAAGTTTCAACTCAGGAATCAAAGCCTTAAGTTCCTTCACATCCGGAATATTCGCAAAACCTCCAACAACCGGAAACGGCGCATGCACAGCCCTGCCCGCAACAATCGTACTCAATTTATTTCCCGCCCGCTTCACATCAAAAGAATCCTTCAGGTACTGCGCCTCATCTCCCTCAAAATCCAAAACACTATCCTTCCCAAACACATCCGGCAAAGTAAACAAATAAATATGCAACGCATGATCTCTAATCATCATCCCATACATCGTCAGCTTCTTCAACAGCTTCGCCTGCTCCGAAACCTCAACTCCAAGCGCACGCTCAATCGCCTCGATACAACACATCGTATGCGCAATCGAGCAAGTGCCACAAATCCTAGCCACAGCCTGCGGCAAAGTCTCAACACTCTGCCCTCTAATCGCCTGCGTAAAGAAACGCTTGTTATCAGTAAACGCAAGCGTCACCTTCTCCACTTTCCCGTCTCGCACTTTAACATCCAAGTCTGCATGCCCTTCAATCTTTGATATGTTCTGTATTGATATGTCGCAGGTTTTCATCTTAACTCCTTTTTTGTTATTTCCTTAATCATTTCGACTCCCAATTTATTAAACTTACCCCATCTGTTTCTAAATTTTGCATCCCCCAGTGTCTTTCTTCTTATTGCCAGAGAATCACACCCATAAAGAAAAATGCCAAGATTCTTTCCTTTTCCAAACCTCTTCACAATTTCATAATTTTCCATTTCAACAATATCTACATGTTTACTCAACTTTTTAGCTAACTTATATAAAATTTCCGGAGAATTATTTTTTACATATCTTAAAGATAAAACTTGATTAGAGGTTATACAAGTGCATTTTTTGCCTTCTATTCTTCCCATTAAATTATTCTTGCAACTAATCTTCCTACCAAATTTCATACTTTTCAAATGTCCATCATGTAAGACATACCTATCAAAAATTACTTTCCTAAAAGACGCAGGTAAAAAAACTTTTTCAGATTTCCCTTTCAAAACCCCACAAAACCCTAAATAATATATCTCATCCGCATCTATTTTCATTTTTGATAAATGTTCAATTGAAGGTGGCAAATTTTCTTTTAATTTATTTCTTTTTCTCCATACCAAATCATTATCAGGCCCAAAACAAAACTGGAACTTAATTAAACTATTATTAATCTTTGTCTGGTAACTAAATTTCCCGCTTCTTTTTACCTTGCATTTTAATTTCTTTTCTGAGGTATCAAAAAATTTTATGTCTTGAACAAACTGGCCTCTCCAACATCCGATAAAAACAAGTATTTTTTTCATCTCACCCCAAACTCCTCCAGCATCTGATTCAAAACTTTCAAAAACCTCTCCTCGCCCATTGGACAACCAGGAACCTTTGCATCAACTCTAACTAAATCCTCCAACTTCGAAACCTTATCTACCTGATGAAACTTCCTCAACAACCCCTCAATCTCTTTCTCCAACTCTTTCGGGAACATATTCCTCTGCGCCGAAGGCCCGCCAGTGCAAGCACACGAACCAATCGCAACAAGCTTCTTACAATTCTTCCGTATCTCCAAAAGTTTCTTCTTCTCCAGATTAGAAGCAATCGCCCCCTCCACAAACGCCACATCCAAACCTTGCAGTTTATTCTTTCCCCGCAAAATCCTAACATGCTGAAAATAAATCACCTTGCTCCACTCTTCAAAATGGTCATTCAACATCTCAGTAAAAACTATTGTGCTGTCTTCACAACAAGAAAAACTAAACCAACCGATTTTTAACTTATTTGTGGCCTCTTTTATAACCATAACAACAAAAGAAGGAAGAGCTTTTTATTTGTTTTGTTTAGGTTACTTCTGTTCAATAATACAATAACCAAGAGTATCCACTAAAAAAATCCTAGAAACTCTTTTCCCATTAACAAGATCCTCTAACACCTCATCAAGTCTAACTGTTCCCACCATAACTCCTTTATTTATATCATAAAAAACACAACCCTTGCAGTAGGTTCCATCAAATTTATGTAGTCCTAAAGAAATATCATTTAATTTATCTCTATCTATTGTAACAGTAATATTCCCCTCTTGCCAATAAGTTCTTCTTTCTCTTCTCTTTGACAACTTTCTCAAAGCCTCAAGCGTTGCGTCAGTTGCTCTCTCTGCAATTTCTTGTCTTTCCATGAAAATCTTCAAAGAAAACCCTATTTAAATCTTCCTACCACTTCTCCGTACGTATCTGCTTATCCTTAAAACCAATCTTCTTCAAAACCTTCTTTGTTGACTTAACCATCGCCGGCGACCCACAAACATAAACTTCTTTTCCATTAGTACTCTTAATCTTCTTTTCAAGATGCTCTGTAACCCTTCCCCTAAGTCCTATCCACTTCTTCTCTAAACTAGAACAACTCGCATAAACCCTGAAATTCTTATACTTCTTTTCCAAGCTTTTCCAAAACTTCTCAAAATAAAAATCATACCTAAAACCAAAAATCAAAGTTATCTTCTTTTCAGGAAATCTTTTCAATGCCTCAAGAATCATCCCTCTAAACGGTGCAATTCCTGTCCCAGCTGCAATAAAAACAATCTCTTTTGATTTTGTCTCCCTCACCGTGAACGCACCATATGGGCCCTCAATTTCAAATTTGTCTCCGGGCTTCATCTTCTCCAACTTTGGCGTTATCTCCCCGTCTGGATGCGCACTAATCAAAAAATCAATTGTCCCAATTTCGTCATGCACTGCAATAGAAAACGGCTTCTCAACCTCACCAAGTTTAACCATCACAAACTGCCCAGGAACATATTCAAACCTCTTCTTAGGCACAGTCTTCATAAAAAAATTGCCCTCTTCAAACCGCCTAACCTCTTTTATAACTGTTTTCATCTCCTCTTTCCTAAAATAACCTAACAAAAGTTGTTTTTATTCTTTCCTATTTCTTACACCCTTCTCTTTGTATATCCTCATATCGCGCAAGCCCTTTACAATCAACATACTTCCTTCCAAGATGTCTTCTCCACTGTAACTCAAATGGCTCTTCACGCTCATCTACAGGATCACAATCTTTATGTGGAGAATAATTCCTTCTTGTTATTGGAAAATTCCCAACGCTAGAATCTTTTATATCATCTTGTGAACTCATAAAAAACTTAAACACTAGTGCATTTATTCTTTTTGCAAAAAACTAACCTCATCCCCAAGGTATCCAAACTTCATCACCAACCTTTTCCTCTGGGAGATATGCAAAAATAATCTCTTCCCCCGACGGCAAAGACGCCTACATCTGCGGCCCGCCGCAAATGGTCCAAGATACCAAAAAAATCCTAGAAAAAATCAACTTCAAGCCCGAACAAATCCACTCCGAAGAATGGACCTAACTCTTGAAATTCGCTTTTACCCTTTCAAAAAACTCCCTAGCACTCTTACTCTGCTCAACATCAGAAATTTCTAAATAATAATTCCAATGCCCTGAAACAATATCTCCCAAAGATGGAATTTGCAACCCCTGCAAAACCACAAGATTCCTCTCCAATCCAGAAAACAAATGCCTAGCCTTTATCTCCTGCTCACCCACTGAAACAACCTCATAAAAATTAATTCCGCAAGAAAGAGCAGTATGAAGAATCATCGGCTCTTTAACAGCATCATCAAAATCTTTCCCAGTAGCCTCCACAATCCTAGACTCAACAACTTCATAATGCCCGCGATAAATATAATCTCTTATCCCAGAATTATCAACTTCGCTCGTCATCTTTCCCTGTGTCTCCCTGATTCTCTCCTCAGGATACTCTCCCCCAAATTCTATAAACCTCTTAAACAAATTCATATCTTCTTTTCTAGCTGCATCGTCTAACCCCAGCCCACAATATCCAGAGTCATAAGCAGAATAAATAAAAGCACAAAGCAGTTTCCTCTCGTCAATCATTTTCCAAAACCTTCAGCCATCCCGCAACCTGCGCCTCATCAACTTTCTCCGAAACAACCCCTGCCGCAACAGTCACAAAGTCCCCAACCGCAAATTCCCCCTTGATAATCCGAGCCTCCCGTCTTTCCGAGCCATAATCCACTACAACTTTCTTTCCTTCGATTTCAATAATCTTCCCAGGTATTGCCAGACACATCATATTATCTAAAAAAACAAGTATTTATTAATTGTGATAGCGAGAAGAAATAAACAATCAGATGGTTTTTTTATCCAACTAGCTCTTCGTTTTCGATAAGAGGTGCCTTTAAATCACTAGAATGATACGAGCTACTTCTTTCTTCATGGGGTTGATACCAAAGTGTGGCTGTAAATGTTCCAAAAATAAAATCTACTGCATCTTGTCCAACGGAAATACTTGTTGGCACCAGAATTGCCGTATCTGACTTGTATTCATGTAGCATAATTCTATTGCTTTCATCAATGGGGGAAACACCAATGTGTGGCGCTGATTGTGAACATGGAGCCACATCATAAATAACTCTAAGGTCTGGAGTTTCACTAATGTCTCTTGGATTTTTTATTGATTATAGTATTCCAACCCCATGTAGAAGCCCAACTGCCTGCATTCCTAAACTTTCTAAACCTTCTCTACTCTTACGATGATTTGAAAAACTTAGACCTGGTTTTCCATTCGCAAAAGTCATTCTACCCACATCAAAATGTTCATACCACATTTCTTTCCCTACTAAAGAAGTAGTTTCAAAGTGCAATGTTTCGTTCTCAAATGTTAGTGGCATGAAAATCCCACAAATCAACACTATAAAAACCTTTGCAAACTAAAAAACCAAGTGGTTATTTACTCTCCAACTTCATTTATTTTAATCTCCCCTCCAAAACCCTTCTCCCAGCTCATTCAACCCCAACAACCTTTATCTCTCCCCCTTGCAAAACCTCCAAGGGCTTCCGCGAACAAACAGGACAATTCCAAACGCAATATCCATGCCCCCTATCCAGTATGCGAGCCCTGCCATTAAAACCACAATCACACTTAATCTTGCTCTCAACAAACCTAACATCAACATCCCAATCAACCATTCCCTTCAAAGCCTCTTCCAACTCCCCAGCACTAATCTCCGCCAACTCCCCAACCTCAACCTTCACGCCCTTCGAAGCTCCCATTTTCTCAGCCTCTTCTCTCACCCTTTCTGCAAAATGAATTTCATGCATCTTTTTCCTTAACAATTAATTTATTTAAACCTATCCAGAGAATATCAGTTAATAATACATTGCCTATAATTAATATGCTCCAAGAATTATTTTCGATTAATTTTTTCTTGTTACTATTTCTGGTTGTATCAAGAACCCTCTGACTAAAGTCCGGGGCGTGCCTCAGGTCGTCAAGAATCCTATTATAAGGAATTCTTGGTGTCTTGAGCACAGTCAAGATTTGCATTTACTTTCTCACGAACTAAAGTAGGGAGTTTACGCAGAGAAGGTTCTCGGTGTATCAAATGTCCTTAACCTGCACAGACCTACTCAATCAAAACCTATTTAAATGAAAAAGACGATTAACAATGGGTAATAATAATGTTTAACTCTGTTTTAACACTAGCTAGTTCAGTGTTTTACGGCCAGGGCGATCCAAAACTTCTTAAAGAGTTTGTTATGCAAAACATGTATCTCCTCATTATTTTAATTGCGTTAATCTTCGCATTTTACATCTACACTTCTTTTGCATTTAGAAAACTCGCTAGAAGAACAAACACCAAACCTGCCTGGCTTGCCTGGCTCCCAATTGTCGGAAAACCCATTTTGTCCAGCAGAATTGCACAAATGCACTGGTGGCCTATTCTTTTCTTAGTTGTTTTTTTCATTCCATTGGTTAACATTTTCACAAATCTCGCCTTTGGTGTGTTTTATTACATCTGGCTCTGGAAAACTTTCAAAAGAGTTAACCGTCCTGGATGGTGGCCCCTCTTGTCACTAATTCCATTTATCGGTGGAATAATCTTCTTGGTCTTGCTTGGCATTGCTACATGGGGCAAAGAAAAAATCAAACCAACAAAATCCATTCCAGTAAAACAAATCAAAAGACCAATAAAAATACAACAAAGACCAAAAATACAAGAATCCCAAAAAACCCAAAGACTTGAACGGCTTAAAAGCTCAATGTCTAAACCGAAACGCTAACTCAAAATTCTTTCAACCTCAATCTGTTTCTTTCCTTCATACTCACCGACTTTCCCAACAACCTCAATTTCCTCTCCCTTGAAACTACCAAAACCCTCAAAAACCAAATCAATTTCCCCATCATCAACATCTAAAACCAAAACCTTCCTCTCTCCATAAATAACTTTCTCTTCAACAACTTTTCCTGTAACATAAACTCTTTCATTTATTTCCAATTCCTCCAAACCATCATAACTCTCCAATTCAACCGGCTTCTGACTTAACAATAACAATAAAACAAACATCCCAACTATTGCAATGATAAATGCCCAGCGTCTCATCTCTCTATCAAAACACTTACATTAATAATTCTTATCAATATCCCAACCGCTCTCCAATCCATTCATCAGTTTTCACATAATTATCATACTACAAATCCAAATGCCTCCTCAACTTAGATACATCAAGTTATTTATCAGTTATAACTTACAAAACATTTAAATCCATTATCCTTCTCAATAACTTATGAACCCACAACAAAAATTTTCCCTGTTAAAGAAAAACACAGAGGAAATCATTACAGAACAAGCTCTTCTTTCCTTATTGAAAAAAAAGAAACAACCAGTTGTTTACTGCGGCTACGAACCCTCTGGCCCTTTACATCTCGGTCATTTTGTAACAATCACAAAACTAATGGACTTTGTTAAAGCTGGCTTTAAAGTTAAAGTCCTCCTCGCAGACATCCACGCAATGCTAAACAAAAAAGGTCAGGAAAAAGAAATAGAAAAAGAAGTCACAGCTTGGAAAAAAACAGTTAAAGCAATTGGCTTAAAATGTGAAATCGTTCTCGGCTCTACCTTTCAGTTTTCAAAACAATATCAATTTGACATTTTCAAACTAGCACAGCAATCAACAATCTCTAGGGGATTAAGAAGCATGCAAGAAATCGCCCGCGATATAAAAAACGCCACAATTTCCCAGTTGATTTATCCCTTGATGCAAGTGGCAGATATAAAACACTTAAACGTTGACGTTGCCCTTGGCGGCATTGAACAAAGAAAAGTCCACATGATTGGCAAAGACCTATCAAACATCCTGAACCACAAGTTCATCCCCTTCCACACCCCATTAATTGCCTCGCTAAAAGGCCCTGGAGAAAAAATGTCCTCTTCACAAAAAGGTTCTTTAGTCTCAGTCACAGATTCAAAGCAAGAAATCCAATCAACAATTCAAAAAGCCTACTGTCCGGCCGGCCAAATCAAAGAAAATCCAATACTGCAAATCTCCAAATTAATTATCTTTCCACAACTAAACAAGCTAGAAATCTCCCGCCATGAAAAGTTCGGAGGAGATCTTTCCTACGATAACTACGAATCTCTCGAATCTTGTTTTTCTCAGGGAAAATTACACCCTGCAGACCTAAAGTCTGCAGTAGCCGATGCTTTAGAAAAAATCATCAGCCCAATTAGGAAGAATTTCAAATAAAATGTATTTCCTACAACAACAATCCTTTTTAACTAAACAAGTTTATACAAAAAATGCCAACTTACGAAGCACACTTTTACTTTGTAGCTAAAGGAACTGGCGCTGTAATTGTAGATTCAGAAGAAGTGCGCAAATTTCATGTTCATTCAGATAGAGCTGCTCTAAAAACAGTTAAGAGCATCGAAAGAGAATTAGTTCTTGAAGGAGATAACTCAACCCACCCAAGATTAGACTATCTCAGAAACAAAGAAACTGGAAATAAAGTTTTGGTTAGAGAAACAGTTGATTAATTTTTAACATCCCATTCACAAAATAAAAATCTTCCGATGAAGCCCCTTCTCCCGCAAACCTTAATTACCTTTCCATCCCCCTTAAGTTATGAAAGAAATAACACTGTGCGGAACTTCGCATCTAGACCCACAAGGGCCAAGAAGATTAAAAAAGTTAATCGAAAAAATAAAACCACATGTGATAACGGTTGAATGCCTTCCACAAGATATTGAAAACTACACCGCTCGCCATGAAAAAATTATAGAATGTAAAGAAAAGATTCAAAAAAGAATCTGGAATCCGGGCAATTTCAGCAAAAGAGAATTAGGATACGCAAACAAAGACTCTCTTTTCTTACATCTCCATTCCCTTCTTTACGAAGTCTGGATAAGCTCAAAATACGTGCAAAAAAATAAGAAAACTGAATTGATCCCAGTAGAACACCCTAAACTCAAGGGAGAGAAAATGAAAGAAATCCTTTCCGATAAAGGTTTTCAAGAAACAAGAGATACAATTCTTGTTATGATCCTTATGTCTCCAAAAACCATGAAAAAATACGCAGACAATGATTATAACTCTGTGGGCTCCACAAATTCTGATAAAAAACTGCTCATGGTATCCGAGCGAGACGAATATACTTGCAAGAAAATATTAGAAATAAAGCAAGATAAAATATTGCACATTGGGGGGCTAATCCATCTTTTTGGAAACTACAAAAATCTTTATGAATTACTAAAATCAAAAAATGCGAATGTGAAAAGAATTAAATTAATTGACATAGATAAAGAGTAAATTATAATCATGAAAGAAATCTCCCTAACTCCAAGAGACTACCAACAGAAAATCTACGAAACAGCTAAAGACAACAACACGCTTGTAGTCTTGCCTACTGGCCTTGGTAAAACCCTCATCGCTCTCCTTCTAGCCATCGAACGAAAAAAGAAATTCCCCCTTTCAAAAGTTTTGTTCCTCGCCCCCACAAGGCCTTTGGCAGAACAACACTTCAACACTTTCAAAAAACAACTCCCAGAACTATTCGCAGATCTACAATTATTCACAGGCTCTGTTCCTGCAAAACAACGTAAAAAAATATTCCAAACAGCTGAGATCATTTTCTCAACACCCCAATGCATCGCTAACGACCTCCGCTCTAATCTCTACACCTCCCATGAGGTCTCATTACTTATAATAGATGAAGCCCACCGCTGTTTAAAAAACTACGACTACACAAAAGTTGTGGACTTCTACAAACGCCAAAGTGAAAACCCCTTAATCCTTGGTCTAACTGCCTCCCCGGGTTCAGATTCAGAAAACGTAAAGGAAATCTGCAAGCACCTCGCAGTTGACGAAATAGAAGTCAGGACAAGAGATTCACCTGACGTAAAACCATACCTCCAAGCATTAGAATTCGAAAAAGTCGTCGTCCCATTCCCGCCAGAGTTTCTCGAAATCAAGCTCCTCTTAAAAAAAATCTTCGACTCACAAATTGAACAGCTCAGAAAGCGTAGCCTCTTATTCGGTCCTGCAAACAAAATTGCCTTACTAAAACTCCAAGGCAAACTTGGCGCGAGATACACACAAGCAAAAGACTTCAACGCGATGCGTGGCATGTCTCTAACAGCAACCGCAATAAAAATTTCCCACGCCCTAGAATTACTCGAAACTCAAACCCTTTCAGGGGTAAACGAATACTTCAAAGGATTATTAAAACAAGCAGCCGACAAAAGATCAAAGGCTGTGCAAAACCTAGTTAAATCCCCTGAATTCAACGCAGCCAACATTTTACTTCAAGAACTCCTAACAAAAAAAATAGAACACCCAAAAATAGAAGAAACAGCAGTTTTAGTAGAAAACCAGTTTAAAGAAAAAGAAAATTCAAAAATAATAATCTTCACACAATTCCGCGAAACAGGCACCACACTTACAAGAAGACTAAATAAAATCAAAGGAATAAACGCAATGGCCTTCTTCGGCCAAGCCAAAAAAAACAACACCGGCTTGAGCCAAAAAGAACAAAAAGAAATCATCCAAAAATTAAACGAAGGCGAAATCAACGTTCTTGTCGCAACCTCAATTGGAGAGGAAGGCCTTGACATCGCAGAAGTCTCTGCAGTTATTTTCTACGAACCAATCCCAAGCGCAATAAGAAAAATCCAACGAACCGGTCGAACAGCCAGACTAAAACCAGGAAAGTTAATCATCCTAGTAACAAAGGACACAAGAGATGTAATCAACCACTACGCCTCCGGCGCACGAGAAAAGCGCATGTACAAAGTCCTTGAAGGCGTCAAGGCAGATATCAAGGAAAACAATAAAATAAAAACATTAGACGAATTTAGTTAGTTTGCTATTTGATTGGCGGGGTGGAGGTGGGGTGGCCAGGGTGGGTTTTTCACCGTAGGTGAAATGCTAGTGGGCATCCCAAACTAACAAGACCAAAGCATTGGATGATTTCAAGGGATTAATCTCCCCTTGGGTTAATCTTTAAAACACCAAAAGCCTAGTTATTTCATGAAAAAAAGCAAACTAAAATCTCTTGAAGAATTTGGGTTACGTCATAAAGTTCTAGCCTTTGTTTCATTAATTATCCTGACTATTCTTATAGTTAGAGCAAGAGTATTCTTTCTCGGCGACCCTCGTCCAATGATTTGAAATTTCGAACTCCACCATTTTGATTATGGCATTACACTACTAATCATAACCGCTCTGTTCATGATATTCGGAAAAAGACGCAAAGCGATTTATCTAATCATTACCGCTATAGCGACAGGTCTAATAGTAGACGATATTGGATTCATCAGAGGAAGTATTAATGAAACCAACGTAATTGCGCGCTACAACGCAACATTCCCTTTAGCAATTTTGTTAACGGTAATTGTTGTTTTAATTATCTACTTGATATTATACATCAAAAAGAATAAACCTAAACCAACGTTTCAGTCAAAGCACTAACTTTATTTATAAGGATTTCTATGCTCTAACATGAAAACAATCCTAAACATCTTCTCCTCAAAGAAAACTAAAATTTCCCCTCCAGTCACAATCACAATAGACCACCGAGAAAAAAACTCTCTAATCCCCACTTTCCTAGAAGAAAAAGGCTTCCAAATAGAATGGAAACAACTCCCTGTAGCAGATTATATAATAAAAAACATCGCAATTGAACGTAAAACAATCTCTGATCTAAAATCCTCAATAGTAAACAAACGGATAATCCAGCAACTTCTCGAACTAAAACAATACCCAAAACATTTCCTATTAGTTGAAGGAATCCTTGATGAAGATCTTTACTCTTCTTCAGGTCTGCACGAAAACGCCTTACGAGGTTTCCTTCTCAGTGTTGCACTAGACTACCAAGTCCCAATCATCTTCACCCACAATGAAGAAGACACTGCAAAATACATTTCAGTCCTAGCAAAGAAAACAGACAAACCAAAATCATCAATCCGCGCATCCAAACTCTTCAAATCAAGAGAAGAACAACTTCAGTTCATTCTCGAAGGCTTCCCTAACCTCGGCTCTGTGAAAGCAAAAGCCCTAATCAAAAAATTCAAATCACTCAACAATATCTTCAATGCCTCGGAAAGCGAACTCGAAGAAATTCTCGGGAAAAAAGCAAAAGATTTTAAATCTCTCTTGAATTAATCATACTATGACAAGACCAATATCAATAAAAAGAGCAATTGATGCAGCAATCCTCTCTGCATTTTCAATTGCAACAGCTTTAATTTGGAAAGATGTTGTTATCGATATTATTGAAATGGTTGCTCCTCCCAAAGAAGCTCTTATTTATAAAATCATAGTAGCCACAGTTGCAACAGTTCTCTTGATCATCGTTCTTTATATTATCCTCAAAACAGAATCAGAAGCTGAATTTGTCATGAAAAAACTCAAAAGCGGAAATGTAAAATTTGTTAAAGCCCCTTCAAAACCTCAGGCTTCTCAAATACAAAAATCAAAGTAATTATTCCTCACAAAAATCCCAAAGAAACAAACATTTTAATATCTCACCCCATTAGATAAACTATGAAAGAAAAATTCTGGATTTTCAGTTTTATATTTTTATTAATTTTAGGATCCCTTCTCCTTCTTCAGTGGCGTTCAGGACTTGCAATATCTGAATTTCCTGAAGAATTTCAAGTCGGAGATAAACTTTCAGGAAATTTACTCATAGAAATACAAAACACCGGAGACATCACAAAACAAACTCTGATTCTAATATTTCTTAGTAAAGAAATAGACATAATCACCTCGCAATCATTGAGCTTTGAAGAATTCCTTTTACTGGCTGAAAAAAACAGTATAGACATATACTCACTAGGAATAAGCAAGATATTAAATTATCAATTCACAGAACCAGGAAAATATGAGATTATGTTTTATATCCCAGAAATTGACCTTGTTGTAAAAGAAACTTTTCTAATTAAATAATTAACTCTCTCATTACATAACTTACTTATTAGTAATATACTTCAAATGTATT
>Ga0180007_10002087_pt1 | contig 24661 bp, 20 predicted proteins | sample MM_PC_MetaG_FD_121122 | JGI IMG/M metagenome (GOLD analysis project Ga0180007, IMG submission 121122) | Groundwater microbial communities from the Aspo Hard Rock Laboratory (HRL) deep subsurface site, Sweden - MM_PC_MetaG | ecosystem: Environmental > Aquatic > Deep subsurface > Groundwater... | reverse complement strand
GTGACCATTGTACTCGATGAGATGACCGCTCTTGTGCAAATGACGCCGCTCCTCCAGCGCCTGCATGAATTCGTCCGAGCACCGGACGAACACCCATTTCTGGACCTTCCGGTGGAACACGCGTTGAGCTATGAATTGCCTTTGATTCGTGGCCACCTTGAGGTTTTGCAATGTGTAAACCGTGTGTGGAGCGGGTTCGCGTAAGAGCAGATCACCGGGCTTCTTAAGCAGGCTGAACCAAACAGGCCGGTGGTGGAGCTGTGCCGCCAGGTCGGCATCACGGGAACGACACTCTACAAATGGCAAAAGTCTGCACCACAAGCGCCTCATGAGCAGTTCGAAGTGTGGTTCGACAGACAAGAGAATGTGTATGATTTCAGCTGATAACAGATACTCTCTCTAGAAAGCATTCAAGAGGCCGCTCCCCTCGCCGTCGGCGATTGGCCGGGCTGATCTTTCCATTCTGCACGGTGTTACATTTCTCCCCTTGACCGGGATGCATCGGCGGAGCCCCTTGACTGGGTGACGCTGTGGGGCCTCGTGGCCAGCGGAGAAGGCGAGAGGTTCTCCGCCCCCGTTCGCGCACGGGGGCAGCCCCCCCCGGAGCGGTACGCCATGGTGCGCGAGTTCGTGACCTCTTCGCCTGCAGCAGGCTGCACTACAAATCCGCACTACAAAAGTCCCGGAAAGGTCGTTTTTCTGTAGTGCAGGATAAAAACTCACTAATTATTCCAACACCTATGTGCCACACTGTTTGAATGGCATTCAAGCGGCCGTGGGTTCAATTCCCTCCAGTTCCACCACCGATAGATCAAGGGCTTGCGAATCGCTTCACAAGTTTTTTTTCTTTGCCGCACTCCATTTCGCACGACATATTTCATGCTGCATGAACCGGCCGGTTTACCTAATCAACCAGCCGCAGGAGCGCTTCTTGCGCTGTCCCGAGTTCCAGCAGCAACGCGGTCGCCTTCCTCAACCCCCACGGCATGACGCTGGGCATTGCCTGTCTAATCGAAGGCAGGAGACATTCATGCGAACGACGAGAGTTTGATTTTGAAATTAGGCGCTGCCGTCCACTGACGGGTGATCAGATTCGCTCACGCATGGCCGTGCCCTCGGCGTGCTGGCGCCAAGGAGGAGAGCCACTCGTCGATGTTCCCGCTGAAGTACCGCTAACAAAGGTTTCGCAGGGTGGCGTCGAGCTCCTGGGATGAACTTGTGGAGCATATGCGATGCAAGTCCGTCGCAATGGGCCAGAAGGCATCAAACACCTCCGAATCGAAGTGGCTGCCGCGTCCGCTTCCCATGATTCCAATTGCGGCCTCATACGGGAGCGCCTTTTTATAAGGCCTTGCCGTTGCCAGGGCATCGAAGACATCGGCCACAGCAAATATCCTGGCAACGAGGGGAATATCCTGTCCCTTGAGTTGCTGGTCGTATCCGGTGCCATCGAAACGCTCATGGTGCCCGCCGAGGACTTCCAGGGCATCGCGCAGCCAAGTGCTACGGCTCACGATGTCGCGACCGTGCTGCACATGCTGACGCATCTCCTCCATCTCCTCGGGGGAGAGGCGTCCGGGCTTGTGCAGCAATGCATCCCGGATGCCGATCTTGCCCACATCGTGCAAGAACGCGCCCTTGATGAGTGAACGCATGGCCTGACGGTCAAGCGCCATGCGCTCCCCCAGGCGGACGGCATAGATGGTCACGCGGTAGCTGTGCGAGTCCACGTCGCTGTCGCGTTTTGCGCTGGCTCGGCTCAGGACGCTTAAGCTCTCCAGGTTGGCTTCCAGCAGGTCAAGAAAGTTCGTGTGCATCTGGCGCAGCAGCCGCAGCAGCACCGGGTAGAGCAGCCCGGAGGTGGCCAGGACCAGGGATACGGCCAGGGCGAGGGTCAGGCCCATGCGTAGATTGGCATCATGAATGACGCTCTCGCGGATGGCGAACAGGCACTCGCCGTAAGCTACGGCGTTTCCTTTGGCATTGGCGAAGGGAATGAGGATGTGCAGGAAGGGTCTGGGTCCGAGGAACACCAGTTCATACAGGACTCCGCCGGACTCGGCTGGCAACTGGTAGCGCTTGGCCTCCAGATAGCCGTCCAGTTCCGGTGCAGAATTGAACGCGGGATTGCGGCGGCTGGCGGCAACCCGCCCCTGCGTGTCCATGAGGGTAAGCGTCGCGGCGGCTCCCTGTTGTTGCTGCTGTCCATAGAGCATGAAGTTGTCCAGGATGTCCTGAAGCCTTTTGTGGTCGCCAAGGCCGGGAGTGTTCAGCTGCTCCTGCGCCAGGAGCTGGAACCTGGCGGCGCTGAACAGAACGTTGTCCCGCAGGGTCGCGGTGAAGCGGGCGCGTTCAACGAGGTAGAAGCCGCAGGCGGTCAGAATGCACACGGCGAGGGTCATGCCGAGGAGCCGTTTGAAGAGCAGGCGGTGCAGCGCGCGCGAGAGAAGCGCCCTGTCGGTCCAGGTGAGCTGCGTCTGTTTCGGCATGTGCCGCCTCTCCGTCTGCTTGTCCAAACGTCCTGCCTGACAGGCCCTGGCCCGGAGGGAGAGGAAGGGCTCTCCCCGGGCGTCCTATCGTGCGCGGGGTTGAGCCCGCGCACATCCGCATGGGTGCGGCAAGGTCTGTCATGGCGCGGGCGACGGCTGTTTTCCGCCCGCCGGGTATTTCCTCCTACGGGAACGGGAGCGCGACGAGTGTCGACACGCTCATGCACTCCGCATAGTGGAGGCAGCCTCCCTGGTCGCAGTAGTTGTCCGTCGCTGTTCCGAAGCAGTCAAAACTGCCCTCGGCCCGTTGCGTGGCCCGAACCTCCTCGATCCGGGCGAGGATCAATTCGCGGCGTTGGTCTTCTTTCAGCGAAAGCGCTGTTGTGGGCTGGGCTCCGGCCTTGCCATTGGCGCGTGTTCTGATGTCTTCGTTCTGCTCGCTCATAAGCCCCCCGAATCAGCACAAGGACAGCTGGCCCTTGCGGTTTGGCTGTGACAGAGAATGCTCCGCTCCTCCTTCGCTGGCGGTCAATCTTGAATTGTGAATAATATATACTTTGATAATAATTTAGTCAACAGGGGGTGATGTATTTCACGAAAAGAAAAGGACCTTTTTCTCTGAGGCGGCATTGGGAGGTGGCAATCAGCCGCTCTGCCCCGTCTTGGGTTCTGGCGGCACGAGAGAGCACGCGCAACCGGGTAGGGATGTGAACACGCCGGGGCTGATCCGGCTCAGCGCGACTGCGCCAGGCTTCTGCGGAACAGCGCCAAGGCAAAGAGGAAAAACACCAGGCCGATGCCCGCGATGGCCGCCAAGCTGTGCCAGACCATGCCCAGGTCCGCCCCGCGATACAGAATGGCCTGAGCCAGGCTCACGAAATGGGTCGCCGGCGCGATCAGCATGATGTTCTGCACGATCTCCGGCATGCTCTCGCGCGGGGTGGCGCTGCCGGAGAGCATCTCCAGCGGCAGGATGACCAGGATCATCGACAGCCCGAGCTGCGGCATGTTGCGGGAAAGCGTGCCCAGGAAGATGCCGATGGAGGCGGAGGCGAAAAACTGCAGCGCCGCCCCGCACAGGAACAGGGGGATGGACCCGGCCAGCGGCACGCCGAGAGCGCCCTGCACCACGAAGTAGAGCGACAGGGCCACGGTGACGATGACCACCAGGCCCACGGACCAGATCTTGGCCAGCAGTATCTCCGTGGCCGAGAGCGGCATGACCAGCAGGTGCTCCAGGGTGCCGTGCTCGCGCTCGCGCACCAGGGCGGCCCCGGTGAGGATGATGGAGAGCATCGTAATGTTGTTGATGAGCTCCATGACGCTGCCGAACCAGGCGCTGGTCAGGTTGGGGTTGAACCGGACGCGCGTGGCCAGCCGGATGGCGGGCGGCGGTGCGCCGCGCACGCCGCGCACGAACTCGCCCACCTCGCCGGCGATGATGTTCTCTATGTAGCCCGCGCCGATGAAGGCCTGGCTCATGCACGTGGCGTCGATGTTGACCTGGACGTCGGGCCTTCTGCCCGCCAGCACGTCCCGCTCGAAATCCGGCGGGATGTTCAGCACGAAGATATAGCGCCCGGAGTCCAGCCCGGGGTCCATCTCCGGCAGGGAGATGTGCCGGGGGATCTGGAAGTGCGGCCCGTAAAAGGCCTGGGCCAGGCGCGCCGAGAGCACGGAGGCGTCCTCGTCGACCACGGCGATGGGCGCGTTGTGCAACTCCATGGAGGTGCCCTTGACCACCACGTAGATGCCGCCGGAAAAGACCCAGAGGATGACGGCCACGAGCACCTTGTCGCGCCAGAGGCTGCGCAGCTCCTTGATTCCCAGGCGATAGACATTGACCAGGCGGCGCATGGTCACTTCTCCTGTTTTTGCAGAAAAAACACGCTCATCAGGGTCAGTGCCGGGGCAAAGGCTGCCAGGGCCAGGAAGTCGGACAGGAGGTCGCGGAAGCTCAGGGCCTTGGTGAAGACCCCCCGGCTGATGTTGAAGAAATACGTGGCCGGGAACACGGAGCCGATGAACGCGCCCGGCCCCTGCAGCGCCGAGACCGGGGTCGTCAGGCCCGAGAAGGTGATTGAGGCCATGAGGGTCAGAATGGCCGTGAGGGCCAGGGCGGCCACCTGGGTTTTGACAAAGGCGGACAGAAACAGGCCGATGCCCGTGGTGGCGGTGACGAAGATCAGCGCGGCCAAGGTCAGGGTCGCCAGGCTGCCCTTGAGCGGCACCTCGAAGACGAACACGGCCAGGGCCATCAGTCCGAAATAGCTGACCATGCTGAGCGTCACATAGGGCAACTGCTTGCCCAGGAGGAACTCCAGCCGGGTCACCGGCGTGACGTAGAGATTGATGATGGAGCCTAGCTCCTTTTCACGCACCACGCCAAGGGCCATCATGATCGACGGGATGAACACCAGCAAGAGCGGGATGACCGCGGGCACCATGGCGTACAGGCTGCGGAAATCCTGGTTGTAGCGGTAGCGCACCTGGATTCCGGCCGCCGGCAGCCCGGACACCGCCCCCCGGGTGCGCACCTCCAGCTGGCTCAAGTACAGGGCGTGCATGCCCTCGATGTACCCGCGCACGGTCTCGCCGCGAAAGGGCATGGCCCCGTCCACCCAGACGCCGATCTCCACCACCCGCCCACGCTGGAGGTCCCGGCCATAGCCCGGCGGAATCTCCAGGGCCACGGAGAGCTCGCCGCGGACCATGCGCCGGTCCAGCTCGGCCGCGCTCTGCAGGGCCGGGCGCTCGGAAAAATACCGTGAGCCCGCCAGGTTCAGGATGTAGTCCCGGCTCTCCGGCGACTGGTCGCGGTCCAGCACCGCGAAACTCAGGTTCTCCACGTCGAAGGTGATGCCGTAGCCCATGATGAACAGCAGGATGGCCGAGCCCAGCAGGGAGACCGCCAGGCGCACCGGATCGCGCAGGACCTCCCGCAGCTCGCGGTTGGCGTAGGCGAACAGGCGCAGCGGGCTGAAGCCCCGGGAGCGCGACGACGACAGTTGGGGCGGCTGGGGCGGCCGGGGCGCGGCGGCCGGGGCCAAGCCAGCATCCGCCCTCTCCCCGGTGGCCTCCTCCAGGCAGTCGATGAAGGCCTCCTCCAGGCTGGCCTTGCCGCGCCGCCGGATGAGCTCGCCCGGCGCGCCGCTGGCCAGGACCCTGCCCGCGTGCATCAGGGAGATGCGGTCGCAGCGCTCACCCTCGTTCATGAAGTGGGTGGAGACGAAGATGGTCACGCCCTGGTTGCGCGAGAGGTCCACCAGGAGCTCCCAGAAACCGTCGCGCGCCACGGGGTCCACGCCCGAGGTCGGCTCGTCCAGGATCAGCATCTCGGGCCGGTGGATCACCGCCACGGCCAGCGACAGGCGCTGGCGAAGGCCCAGGGGCAGCTGGTCCGGAAGGGCCTCGGCATGGGCCTTCAAGTCGAACAGCTCCAGCATCTCCTGGACGCGCGGCGCGATTTCGGCCCTGGGCAGATGAAACAGCTGGGCGTGCAGCGTGAGGTTGTCGCGCACCGAAAGCTCGGTGTACAGCGAGAACGACTGGGTCATGTAGCCCACGCGCTTGCGGGTCTCCAGGTCGTGGGCATCGGCCGGGCGACCGAAGAGCATGGCCCGGCCCGCGCTGGGGGGCAGGAGCCCGGTGAGCATCTTCATGGTCGTGGTCTTGCCGCAGCCGTTGGAGCCGAGGAAGCCGAAGATCTCGCCGCGCCGGATCTCGAAATCCACATGGTCCACGGCGGTGAAGCTTCCGAAGCGCATGGTCAGCCCCTGGGCGGTGATGGCCGGGGGCTCGCCCTCCCGGACCGCGAGCGGCGGAACGGCCAGCTCCCTGTGCCCCCGGCGCTTGGCCTCGGGCAGCAGCTGGATGAAGGCCGCGTCCAGGTCGCGGGCGCCGGTCCGCGTGAGCAGCTCCTTTGGGCTGCCCGTGGCCAGGATGCGCCCGGCGTCCATGGCCACCAGCCAGTCGAAGCCCTGGGCCTCCTCCATGTACGCCGTGGCCACCAGCACGCTCATGCCCGGAAGGTCCGCGCGGATGCGCCCGATGAGCCGCCAGAACTGCCGCCGGGACAAGGGGTCCACGCCGGTGGTGGGCTCGTCCAGGATGAGCAGGTCCGGGTCGTGGATCAGGGCGCAGCACAGGCCGAGCTTCTGCTTCATGCCGCCGGAGAGCTTGCCCGCCGGGCGGTCCCGGAACGGCGCGAGCCCGGTGGCCTGCAACAGCCCGGCGATGCGCCGCTCCCGCTCCTCGCGCCCCTGGCCGAACAGCCGGGCGAAGAAGGCCACGTTCTCGGCCACGGACAGGGTCATGTACAGGTTCTTGCCCAGGCCCTGGGGCATGTAGGCGATGCGCGGGCAGACCCGCTCGCGGTGGCGGGCGTCGGCCATGTCGCCGCCCAGCACCTCCACCCTGCCCGCCTGGAGACGCCGCGCCCCGGCGATCAGCGCCAGCAGGCTCGACTTGCCGACCCCGTCCGGGCCGATGAGGCCGACCATGCACCCGGCGGGAAGCTCCAGGCCGATGGCCTCCAGGGCCACGGTTTTGCCGTAGCGCAGGCCCACGCCGTTCAGGCGGGCCACGCTCCCGGAAGTCGCGGCCCCGGAGATCATGGCCCCGGAAGTCATGGCCCGGGCTTCTTGTCAGGGATCAGGGGCGGAATGTCCGGCGGCCAGGGCGCGTCCGGGTCCAGCCGCACGTGGGCCACCCCGGGCAGGCCGGTCTTGACCTGCTTGGCGTGGGCCTTGAGCAGCGCCTCGGGAATCCTGACCTTGACCCGGAACATGAGCTTCTCGCGCTCGGTGCGCGTCTCCACGGCCTTGGGGGTGAACTGGGCTTCGGGCGAGACGAAGGACACCTGCGCCGGGATGGACAGGTCCGGCCGGACGTCCAGCACGATGCGCGCCTCCGCGCCGAGGGCGACCTGGCCCGCCTGCTCCGTGGGCAGAAAGATGGTCATGTAGACGTCGCTCAGGTCGAGCAGGGTCACGACCTGACCGCCCGCGGCCAGCACCTCGCCCGGCTCGGCCAGGCGGTAGAGCACGCGCCCGCCGGTGGGCGCGGTCAGGGTGGCGTCCTGGAGATCCGCGCGGATCATCTCGGCCCGGGCCGTGGCCGCCTCGACGGCGGCCCGGGCGGCCTGGAGTTGAGCCCGCGCCGCGTTGACCTGCGCCGCGTCGGTCCGGGTCGCGGTCAGGTCCACGTCCACCTTCTGGTCCGGCACGAAGCCGCCCGCCGAGAGCTCCCTGGAGCGCTTCAATTCCTTGACCGAGAGGCTCAGCTGGCTCCCGCGCTGGGCCACCAGGGCCTCGGCCACGGCGATCTCGTTCCGGCGCTGGGCGATGGCCGCCTCGGCCTCGCGCAGATCGGCCTGCAGCACCTTGGTGTCCATCCTGGCCAGCACTTGGCCCTCGGCCACGTCGTCGCCCTCCTTGACCCGCACGGACACCAGGCGTCCGGCCAGCTTGGTGGAGACGCTCACCTCCGTGGCCTCGATGCGCCCGTTGCCCGAGGCGAAGGCCGCGGCCTGCACCGGCTTCCGGAAGGCGCGCCAGGCGAAGATTCCGCCGCCGATGCAAGCCAGGAGCAGGGCGGTGAGAAGCCATTTGTTCACCTGTTTGGACGGCATGCTGCCACTCCCGGAAAAAGGATTGCGGAATGCGGGCAAGGCAAAGGGACTCTGCTCTCTGGCCACCGGGCTCTTCAGCCAAACCCTGCGCACAGCTTCTGTGAATATTAAACTAAATAGTCTTGATTCATAACTTCGTCAACGAGGCCCTGGTGCCGCCTGCCCTGACAGGCGTACTGCCCCCCGGAGCGCAGCGCATTCAGTGTTTGACGCTGATTGCTGCATCCATCATTCAGCTTTCATGGTTGACCGCGGCGGAGCACGGCCCGTCCCAGAAAGAAGGTCGGCAAAGCGTGTGGAGGGGAAACGATGGCGAGGCGCTTATTCTTGTTGGCGGTCATGCTGGCTGCGCTGGCCGAATGCGCGGCGCGTCCGGAGCCGGAGCTACTGGCGCCGGTTGCCCCGCCAGCGCAGCTGTCGCGCCAAGTGCTCATCCACGTGGCCACCAACCGGGAGCCCGATGCCCAGCATCCCGGCAACTTCAACAATATCCACTCGCCCCGGCTGGCCTTTGCCCGCTACAACATCTCGATTCCACCGAATCACAAACCCACGGCCGTCGAGCGGTCCACGTCCAGGCAGGTGGACGCCGCCTCCAGCTTCGCCACGCTGGAGCTCACCCCGTTGTCCGGCGAGGTCTTTACCGACCAGTTTGCCGGAGGCGGCAACGCCACGGACGAGGCCGACGGGCACGTGCTGGTCTTCGTGCACGGCTACAACACGAAATTCTCCGAATCCGTGCTGCGCATGGCGCAGCTCCTGGCCGACAAATCCTTCTTCGGCCAGGCCATCCTCTTTGCTTGGCCTTCGGACGACCGCCTGCCGGGCTACGTGGCGGACAAGGACGCCGCGACTACTCCCGCGACCACCTGGCGCAGCTGTTGACCATGCTGGCCGGCAGCCCCCGCTCCATCGCTCCCGCCCGAGGTGGCAGAGCGGGAAAACAATGAATGGGTGAGGGGCTGGGCGAAGATCGACCCTCCACTCGGTGACGTAGATCTGCGCCCGTATGTCTTTGTCACCCGCGACAAACGTGTTTCGCTTGGCTGGCTCGTGGCGAGCAGCCACCTGGAGAGGCTGGTCGACGTGCTGATGGGGCCGCAAATGGCCGTCAGCGGGGCCGCGCAGGAGGTTGGAAAGCTCACCGGTCCCGATCAGGAAGAAGTGTTCGAAGCAATCAGGGGTCGCATCCTCCAGGAAGACAATTTCGGGACGAAGCCCAAAGGAGTCGATGGCCTTGTGCAGATGGTGAAAACGCACCCGGCGCTTCAGCGACGCCTCCTCACATTCATTCGTGAACTGCCGGCGGACAAATCCGGGGCCTGGGCAGCGTCCAGCTGGGGAAGTTGCTTCTCCGATCCCGGCATGGTTGCTGAATACCGCGCAATCCTAAAGGGATGGAGCGAGCTGGGCGACAACCAGACGCTTCAGAAATCTGCACAAGGGATTCTGAAAATCGAGGGGAGGACGTAAGCAATGGGAACGTCAAAATGCTATGGTGGGCCATCGAATGGCCTTGTACCTCCCTTTGTCGATGACCCGCAGCCCCAACAGCCGCCCCTTGCGCCCCAAATTCCGCCAGAACTGCCGACCTTGCCCGGCGCGCCCGCCTTGCCGGCATCTCGCCCGCAACCGCCACAGGCTCCAGAGACGAATCCTCAAGCCCCGCCGCCACGCCCGGATGCCGCCGGCGCCGGCAATCTGCGAGGGCCTCGCAGTACCTTTTCACGCTTTTGCCGATCTGGCGACCGGAACACCCTCGGACGAGCTCTCTCAGGTTACGTTCGAAAGGGAACTGGCGGCGCACGAAACGCTGCCCATCGGATGTCGTCACCCCGAACAACCGCTGGGGCCATACTCCAGGTCATCCGGGATTTCGAACGTCACGGACCAGCGGAAACGCTGCGCCAACTCAACATTCCTGAGCTCATTGGGCGTCCCGCGGCGGATGTGTTTCTCGCGATTTTCGAGGTTCTCTGTCCTCCTGGTGGTACTGTTGACCAGTCCATCACACGCGAGGCCATGCAGGAGGCCATTGGAGATATGGCCGAGGCGGGCGTGGGGGGCTTTGACACCATCACCCCGGAGCAACTGAAGGATTTCTTCCTTGATTTCGTTGCACGGTCGATTGAGGGACGCGTCATGGCCGACATCGGCGGTCGAGCGATTTCATTCCCCGATGATGTCTCGGCGGTGGAGTATGCGCAAGAACAGCTCCATGACTTTGTCACCGGGGCAACGAGGGGGCAACTGTCGGGACGCCTCGACTCCCTTGATCGGCTGTCGGACCGAGACATAGCGGCCGTCGTTGATGAAATCTATGAGGTGGCGTTCGAACTTGTCGCCGCCGCTGGGGAGGCGCAGGCATGAGACACCATAACATCATTGTTCGGCTCGGGGCAGGCGATACGGAAACAGTTGAGCTGCCAAATGCGGCCATGCACACGACGGAGATTCAGTTCCTCGATGACTCGGGCCTGCGTTTTGGGCTGGGTCAGGTGTTGAGCCAACTCCGGGAGATTGGATTACGGCCTTCCGAGACATCCGTGGATCTCGCGTTGCTTGCTGCCGCCATCACCGCCGCTGACACTCGCATCTCTCGGTCGGCAGATGCGCAGGATGCGTGGACGAGAGAAATCGATCTCCATGTGCCAGTCCAGGCCCCAGACCGATGGATTGCGTTGGCCCCGCTCATAGCCAACATGCTTAAGTTTCTGACAGGGGATCAGTGGAGCGTCCACTTTCGCCCACGCCCATCTGGGATCGGCACACTGGCCACCGCCCCAAGCGTACTCCCCTTGGCAAACCCGACCTCGGTCTGCCTCTTCTCGGGAGGACTCGACAGCTTCATAGGCGCAATCGACCTCCTTGCCGAAAGACAAACCCCAATTCTGGTGAGCCACTACGGGGACAATCTTACTCCTGGATACCAGGAGCATTGTGCACACGTCTTGAGGCAGCACCACCCCAGTAAAACATTGCACCACATCCAAGCCAGGGTCACATTTCCAGCCAACACCGTTGAGGCCGGTGCTGTTGAAAATACTCTACGCGGTCGCTCGTTTCTCTTCTTCGCGCTCGCCTCGCTGACTGCCGATGCCGTCGGCGGCGACATGACCGTATACGTACCCGAGAATGGCCTGATTTCCCTCAACGTGCCGCTTGACCCTTTGCGGCTTGGCGCCCTCAGCACCCGCACGACCCACCCCTATTACATGGCCAGGTTCGGCGAGCTTCTGTATGGGCTTGGCCTCCAGGTTCGCCTTGAGAACCCATATGCTTTTCTCACCAAGGGCCAAATGGCCAGGGCCTGTGCCGACCTTCCGTTCCTTCAAAGAGAAGCCCGGCACACCATGTCCTGCTCATCGCCAGGTAGCCGCAGGTACGATCCAGACCCTGAACAGCGCGCCCCCAAGCACTGCGGTCGCTGTGTGCCTTGCCTGATCCGGCGTGCTGCCATCCTTGAAGCCTGGGGAACTGACGACACTCCCTATCGCATTTCCGACTTGCGGGGGCAAACGCTCAACAGTAAAAAAGCCGAAGGGGAACATATACGCTCCTTCCAGCTCATGTTGTCCAGGCTCTCTCGGAAACCTGGGCGGGCTCGTCTTGACATTCATCGGCCAGGTCCTTTGACGGATCACCCTGACAGACTCGATGCCTACGAAGCCGTCTACGTCGCAGGAATGCAGGAGGTTGGCCGACTGCTAGAAGGTGTGGTAGCGAGACCTCTGTGAACGAACGAACCCTCCAGAAGCCTCACTGGGTTGATTTCCACTGCCACCTCGACCTTTATCGAGACCACGTGGAATTAATTGCAGAATGTGACCAGGAGCGAGTGGCCACGCTTGCTGTCACGACAACGCCGAAGGCGTGGCCTCGGAACCGCGAACTGGCAGCAAACGCCACTCACGTTCGTGTAGCGTTGGGGCTTCACCCGCAACTCGTCGCCGAGCGCGCAAGCGAGGTGGGTCTGTTTGAGCATTACCTGGCAGATGCTCGATACGTGGGTGAGATCGGACTTGATGCTGGCCCGCGATTCTACCGGAGCTTGCCCGACCAAGAACGTGTATTCGAGAGAATCCTCTGCGCCTGTGCGGAACAGGGGGGAAAGATTCTTTCCGTGCATAACATCCGAGCTGTCGGGAAGGTGCTCGGCCACATCGAACGCGCGCTGCCAGCAAGCAGGGGGCGGGTTGTCCTGCACTGGTTCACTGGCACTGCAGCAGAGGCCAGACGAGCCGTTGCCCTGGGGTGCTATTTCTCGATCAACAAGGAAATGCTCAACTCCCCAAAGCACCGTCAACTCATCGCCGAGCTGCCAGAGGACCGGCTTCTCACCGAGACTGATGGTCCATTCGTTCTCATTCAAGGAAAGCCAATCCGCCCGCGCGAAGTCGCCGACACCGTTTCGCAGCTTGCCGCCCTTCGAGCAATCCCGATGGAGGGAATGAGGAGGGCCATCCTTGACAACCTCCGTGCGGTAGTCAGCAGCAACGTTAGTTGAGGTCGCGGCGTAGTGGAACCTACCTGTTCAAGGAGAACTGCAGTGTGCTTCGGTTTACGACTGCCGAGTTCAAGGACTTAAGACCCACATGGTTCTGAAAATGGCATGAAGAACACCCCTGGCGCCCCACGATGAGCCGCTCGGAGTGGTCGCAAAATTTGTGAGCTCAATAATATTTCTTCACCCTAAAATTACAGACTTTTTATTAAATCCTCTGAGCGGGGTCCAGGGGCAGCGCCCCTGGCCGCAGGAGGCTCTTCTCTATCAGGACACGGCAGCGTGTGCGGCGTCCTTGGCCAGGGCGAGGGCGGTTTTGACGCGGGTGACGAAGGTTTCCGGCGTATCCTGGGCCTCGGCCTGTGCGACGCCAAGGGTCACGCCGATGCGGGCCCCGTTGCGGAAGCTGTGCCGGGCCACCAGGTCGCTCAATTTCTCGCCGAAGAGTGCGGCCTTGTCGGCTTCGATACCTGCGGCAAGGATGAGGAAACGCCCGCTGCGCCAGCGGAAGATGCAGTCGGCTTTACGGATGTGTTGCTTGAGCAGTTGCGCCAGTTCGTAGAGCAGTTGGTCGCCCGCGTCGTAGCCCAGGCGCTCGTTCACAGCCTTGAAGCCATTGACGTCGACCATGATGCCGCAGAAGCCCGCGCCGTAGCGCTTGAGGCCTTCGAGTTCGCGCACGATCATGTTGTCGAAGGCCATGCGGTTCAGGACCTTGGTCAACTCGTCGTGGTGGCAGTGTTGGTCCAGGGAGTCTTTGAGCCGGGCGATCTCAAGGGCGTTCTCACGCACGGGGCGCAGCAGCCCGGTGTAGACGACCACGGCCTGTGCGGCCAGCAGGGCCACGCCCAGGAGCAAGGCTCCGTAGGTTTCCTTGATGAGTCCGGGAGCGTGCGTGGGGTGGTCGGCCAGGAGCTGATAGGCCACGAAGAATTCGGACAAGAGTACCCCGAAGATGGCCGCCAGTGTTGCGGAGTAGATCAGGGCGGTGAGCCTGCCGGGTGTCGTGCGCGTTTGGGGCGCTGTGGATTGTTCAGCCATTGCCTCCCCTTGAGCCTGGTCAGGGTTGTGTCTGGTAGCGCAGCTCGCCCAGGGCCTCGCGCATGCGCAGGTCGATGAAGAAGTTGCTCCAGGTCCAGCCGTAGCGGTCGCCCATCTGGCGGCCCGGCCCGTAGAGATCGATGAGGTGGTCCTTGATGAGGAAGAAGTTTTCCTGGCCCACGAAGACGATGCCCACACCCGTGAGCTTGCCCTTGGGGAAGTAGTAGGCCACGGAGCGGATCTCGGCCTGGCCCAGGCGCAGCAGTTCATCCGGGCGGAAATAGGTGCCGGCCAGGGTCACGGGTTTGGTCACGGGCAGCAGCCCGGCCTGGCGCGACAGCTCCGCCCCCCAGGGCAGGCCTCGGAAGTCCGCAGGCGCTGATTTCTGGGCGAAGGTCAGGTCGGGCCGCGCGGGCCGGGGTCTGGCGGCTGGCCGCTTGATGAAGGCGGGCGGGGTGTCGATGTTGAGCGGGGGCTGTGCCCCGGCCGGGGGCTCGGGGATGGCGGATGCGGGTTCCGGGAGCACGGGCAGGCTCAGGTCGGTCTGGCCGGGCTGCGTTGCAGCGGCGGCGGGCTCACCCGCGAGACAGGTCGCAGCGAGGAACAGGACAAGGCATGCCGTCGCGGCAGGGACGGCCAAAGCACAGCGCATGGAGCCTCCGGGGAAAAGTGTGTATCTGTCCTGAACCTTGGCCCGACTGGGCGGGGAAATCAAGGCCTGACGACACCTTTTTTTCGGGGGGCCCACACGCGGCTCAGACTTCAGAGGTACAAGGTTTCTGCCCCGGCGCAGGCCTGGGCGGCCTCGCAGGTTTCCATGACCAGACGGCCCAGGCGCAGCAGCCTGCGCCCGGAGCTGATGTCCTCCAGCAGGCGCTTCTCGCGCGCAAGACACAGGGCCAGGCGGTAGGGCCGGGCGTGGAAGGGGTCAGTGGCCTCGTAGACCCGGTACACTTCGGTGGGCAGATTATGCTGAGGCTGGGGCTCGACCAGGGCGTTCATGGCGTTCTCCTTGCTGCTGGCAGTCAAGCAACTTCCGTGCCCAGACAACGATTCTCTGACACTGCGGCAGGTTGTGTTTTTGCCTCGGCGCGGCAGCGGGCGCAACGCGCAAAAAAAGGCCCCCGGACTGTTCCAGGGGCCTTTCAGGTGCGGGTATTGCGGGCTATCAGGCCTGCGGGGCCAGGCTCTGGATGACCCAGATGACGCGGCCAATGGTGCGGGTGGCCATTTCGGCGGCGGGCACATGCAGGTCGGCGTGGCCCTTGTCCTCGGCCTTGAGCACGAACTGGCCGTCCTGATAGTAGACGCGGCGGATGAGCAGCCCCTGGTGGGGGAAGTGCACGGCGCAAAGGTCGCCGTCAGGGTGCTGGCGCTGGTCCATGTCGACGCCGACAAAGGCGCCGCGCAGGACAATGGGCTCCATGCCTGCGGAGTCCACACGCAACACCTGCAGGTTCGGCCGGAAAAAGGTCTCGGGGATGGTCAAGTCCTCAACGGGCATGGCCTGCCAGGCGGCGGGATCGGCGCCGGTACCGGCCATGGAGGAAACCGGGACTACACGGCCGCGGGCATGGTTGCGGCCATACGCGGCCGGCGCCTCGCGCAAGAGGTTCTCTGCGCTGACGTGGCCCTTGATTGCGTTCAGATATACAGGCTCATGACCATCGGACAGCCAGTTGGGGTTCAGCCCGTGGCTGCGGTATAGCTTGAGGAACCAATCAGACGGAACGGAACAGCGCCGTTTGGCATCGGATATACTGGACTGTCGGACCTCAAGGACGTCTGCGAGCTGAACCTGGGTCCGTGCACCAGTGGCTTTTTTGATGCGATCCATGGCTTCCTCGAACCACTGTTCAAGGCGCTCATCGCATTTCTTCTTAAGTTTTGCCACCGTCAAACCTCCATATTGTTCTATCTATATCGCTTAACATAAACTCGATTTACTGCACCATCATGTCATTGCAGACATACGGACATAATGATAATTACAATCCTTCACTGCCGTCAAGCACAAACGGACACAGGATCCGATTGTCTGGGGATGTTGCTGCAACGGTTCAGATGCTAATTCGTGCACAGGACAGTAGTTTCTAACGAGTTAAATGATGTATACCTTTCGGCTGCCCTGTCAATACGTGGTATACAAAATTAAGTAGGGCCATTGTGCAGTATGCTTCACCTGACAGGGATGCCTACAACTCCTTTGCATGGGCAATTTCCTGAAAATGCTGAGAGATGCGTGGCCTCCCCACGTCCCAAAGACTCGGCGGCTTCCCTCCCGACAAGTGTTGTGCTATGACTTGCGTCGTACATCAACAACCGCGCAGGCCCGCAAAGCGGCGCCGCGAAAACCGCCCCGACGCCAGCACACGGGCTCAGCAGGTTTAGAGAAGCATGGAGCAGAACAGCTCGCGCGTTTTCCGCGCTTATGATATTCGCGGCATCGTGGGCCAGGATTTCGACGCCGATTGGGTCGAGGACCTGGGTCGCGCCTGCGGGGCCTATTTCCTGGCGCGCGGATCGCGCCGCGCCGTGGTCGGCCGCGACTGCCGCCTGACTTCCCCCGGCTTCGAGAAGCGCCTTGTGGCTGGCCTGACCAGCACCGGCGTGGACGTCCTGTTCCTGGGCATGGTGCCCACCCCGGTCTGTTACTTCGCCATCCGGCACCTGAGCTACGATGCCGGGGTGATGATCACCGCCAGCCACAACCCTTCGCAATACAACGGCTTCAAGATCTGGGCTGGCAAGAGCACCATCCACTCCGGCGAGATCCAGGAGGTAGCCCGCCTGCTGGCCGCGCGGCAATTCCCCACGGGCCAGGGCCTGGCCACGGCGCACGACATTGAGCCCAGCTATCTCGACACCCTGAACGGCCTGGCCAAGGTCGCACGCCGCGTCAAGGTGGTCCTCGACGGCGGCAACGGCGCCGCCGGCCTGGTCACCAAGGCGCTGCTGGAACGCGCCGGGGCTGAGGTCATCCCGCTGTTCTGCGAGCCCGATGGCCGCTTCCCAAACCACCACCCGGACCCGGTGGAGGAAAAGAACCTCGTCGCGCTCAAGGCCAAGGTGTTGGAGACCGGCGCCGAGCTCGGCATCGGGCTCGACGGCGACGGCGACCGCATCGGCGCCATCGACGAGAACGCCCGCGTCATCCACGGCGACAGGCTGCTGGCCATCTTCGCCCGCCAGGTGCTGGATGCCAAGCCGGGCAGCGCCATCATCGGCGATGTGAAGTGCTCGCACCTGCTGTTTTCCGACATCGCCAAACACGGCGGCAGGCCCATCATGTCCGCCACCGGCCACTCCCTCATAAAGGACCGCCTGCTCAAGGAAAACGCCGCCCTGGCGGGCGAAATGAGCGGCCACATGTTCTTCGCCGACCGCTACTTCGGCTTCGATGACGCATCCTACGCCGCCCTGCGCCTCGTGGAAATCGTCTCCCAGGCCGCTGGCCCGCTCTCCACGCTCCTGGCCGACTGGCCCAAGACCTTTGTCACCCCGGAGCTGCACGTGGACTGCGCCGAGCACGCCAAGTTCCAGGTGGCCGAACGCGCGCGCACTGAATTCGCAAAGGATTACACGCTTGAAGGCGACGACGGCGCGCGGCTCGTGTTCCCCGATGGCTGGGCCCTGGTGCGCGCCTCCAATACCTCGCCCTCCCTGGTGCTGCGCTTCGAGGCCGAGAGCGAAACCCGACTGGCTGAAATGCGCAAACTCGTGGAAGAACCACTGGCCCAGTGGATCAAGGAACTGGACGGATAGAGAATACAAGCCTCCGGCGGCCAGGAGCTTCGCCCCTGGACCCCGCCAAAGGGCCTGAGGCCCTTTGGAATCCCCCTTTGGCTGCGAACTCCGCAGCCAAAAAATGAGAGGGTCTGGGGGGGAAGCATTCCCCCCAGCTAGGGTCAAGGGGCAGCGCCCCTTGCAGCCTGAGGCATACAAAGCGAGCACCATGACGCGAAAACGACTGTTGTACATCGCCCTTGCACTGTTGCTCGCCGCTGGCGGCGCGTATTACTACAAGAAGGGCCGCTCCACGGGCGCGACCAGGGTGCTGGCCACGGCCACGGTTGAACGTGGTCAGGTCCGGCGCGTGCTGGAGGCCACGGGCATCATCAAGGCCCAGGTGGGCGCCAGCGTGAAGATCGGCGCGCGCGCCACGGGCACCATTTCGCGCATCCACCTGCGCGTGGGCGACAAGGTGAAAAAGGGCCAGCTCGTGGCCGAGATCGACGCGCGCGAGCTTGTGGCCCAGCGCCAGGAGGCCGCCGCCCGTTTGCGCGTGGCCGAGGCCAAGGCCCAGTATGCGGGCCAGACCCTGCCGCGCAACGAGGCCCTGACCAGCCAGGGCATGCAGGCCCAGAGCATCCTCGACGAGACGCGCCAGAACTACAAGGTCGCCCGGGCCGACGCCGCAGCCGCCCGCGCCGCCCTGGCCACGCTGGACGTGCGCCTGTCCTACACCCGCATCGTCAGCCCCATCGACGGCGTGGTCTCGCTGATTTCCGCCCAGGAAGGCGAAACCATCGTGGCCGGGTTGCAGGTGGCCAACCTCGTCACCGTGCTGGACCCCTCGCGCCTGGAGATGTGGATCTACGTGGACGAGACCGACGTGGGCCGGGTCAAGACCGGCCTGCCGGTGGAGTTCCGCGTGGACTCCCAGCCGGGCAAGACCTTCCAGGGCACACTGGACCGCGTGTATCCGGAGCCCGAGATCCGCGACAACATCGTCTACTACAAGGCGCTGGTCACCGTGAACCGCGAGCAGGCCCTGCTCTTGCGCCCCGAGATGACCACCCAGTGCAGCGTGGTGGTGGACACCCGCGAGAACGTGCTCACCGTACCCAACCAGGCCCTCAAGTGGGTGGGCGGGCAGCAGACGGTGTTCGTGGTGGACAAGTCCGCGCCAGGCGGTGTGCGCGCGGTGGCGCCCAAGCTCGGCCTGCCGGGCCTGGAGCAGAGCGAGGTGCTGGAAGGCCTGGCCGAGGGCGACGTGGTGGCCACGCAGATCGTGCTCTCCGGCAACGAGAAGCCCGCCGAGACCGCGCCCGTGGCCGGAAGCGCGGCCAAGCCGGTCAGGCCCGGCAAGAAGGCGCAATGACCGCGCCGGGCGCTACGCCTGAAGCCGCCGGGCCCGCCACCGGACTCGACACCGGGCCCGACATCATCGAGCTCACAGGCATCCGCAAAGTCTTCCGGCAGGTGCTGGCCCCGCAGGAGCGGCGCGGCATCGTCGCCCGGCTGTTCGCGCGCGGGGACGCCGCGCCCAAAGCCACGACCAGCGGCATGACCGATGGAGCGGCTGACGGCGCACCAGATGGCCCGCCAGATGGCCCAACAGGTGGCCCGACAGGTGGCGTCGAAGTCCTCTCGAACATCACCCTGAACATCAAGCGCGGCGAGTTCGTGGCCCTGCAAGGCACCTCGGGCTCGGGCAAGAGCACGCTTCTGCACCTGCTGGGCCTGCTCGACCGGCCCACCTCCGGCACCTACCGGCTCCTCGGGCGCGACGTGTCCGATCTGGACGACGACGAGCTCTCCCGCCTGCGCAACACCACCCTGGGCTTCGTGTTCCAGAGCTTCTACCTGGTGCCCTACGCCACGGCCCTGGAGAACGTGCTGCTGCCGGGCATGTACTCCGGCCTGCCCCAGGCCGAGCTGCGCCTGCGGGCGCTTTCGCTGCTGGACCGCGTGGGCCTGGCCGACCGCGTGCACTTCAAGCCCGCCAACCTCTCCGGCGGCCAGCAGCAGCGCGTGGCCATGGCCCGGGCCCTGCTGAACCAGCCAGCGCTGATCCTGGCCGACGAGCCCACGGGCCAGCTCGACTCCGCTACCAGCCAGGAGATCATGCGCCTGTTTGCCCAGGTCAACGAGACCGGCACGAGCATCGTGCTCGTCACCCACGACGAGGCCGTGGCAGGCAAGGCCGGGCGCGTCATCCGCCTGGCCGATGGCCACATCATCGCCGACTCCGGCTCCTAGCCGCCGGACTTTTGCCCGCGTATTTACCCGGCCCATTTGACATGGGCTGGCCAGGCGCATACTGCCCGGACATGCCCACCCGCTTCGCCCACCCGCAGCCCCCGCGCACCAGCGCCGCCCACGCGCGCGCCAAGGTCTTCCCTGTGTTCCTGCCCCTGGCCGGATGCCCCGGCCGCTGCATCTACTGCGACCAGCACGCCCAGACCGGCCAGGCCCCGGAGCCGCCGGACGCCGTGCTGGCGCGCGCGCGCGCGGAGCTTCTGGCCCGGCCCGACACCGCAGGTCCGGTGGAGCTGGCCTTTTACGGCGGCACCTTCACCGCCCTGCCCGAGAGCGTGCAACACCGCCTGCTCGATTTCGCGACGCAGATGCGGGCCCTGGGCCGCGTGGGGCGCGTGCGCTGCTCGACCAGGCCCGACGCCCTGACTCCGGCGCTGCTCGTCGACCTGCGCGAGCGTGGCCTGGACCTGGTGGAGCTGGGCGTGCAGAGCTTTCAGGACGCGGCCCTGGCCGCCAGTCGCCGCGGCTACGACGGGTCCCTGGCCCGCGCAGCCTGCCGCATGGTGGCCCAGGCGTCCTTGGGCCTGGGCATCCAGCTCTTGCCCGGCCTGCCCGGTCACAAGCCGGAGGACTTCGCCCGCGACATCGCGGCCGTTGCACAGCTCAAGCCCGAACTCGTGCGGCTGTACCCCTGTCTGGTGCTCGATGGCACGCAGCTGGCCGACCTCTGGCGGGCCGGGGAGTTCTTGCCCTGGCCCCTTGCCCAGACCGTCGACGCCCTGGCCGAGGCCCTGCGCAGCCTCTGGTCAGCAGGGGTGCCCACGGCGCGCATCGGCCTGGCCGAGCAGGCCGGGCTGGCCATCCTGGCCGGGCCCAGGCATCCGGCCCTGGGGCAGATGGCCCGGGCCAAGGCGCTTCTGCTGCACGTACGCGACCAGCTAGCCCCCCTGGCCCGGCCACCGCGTGTGCTGTTCGTGCCGCGCCGCTGGCAGGGCGAGGTGCTGGGCCAGGGCAACGCGCTCAGGGCGGAATATGGCGCTCTCGGGCTCACGGTGGAAGTCTGGGACGAGGCGGAGTTCGGGCTGGCGTAAGGGAGCAGGCTCAGGGGCCGCAACGAATTCTTGGCAACGGCGCGGGATTTGGGCAATGCCTGCCCGGACGCCTCAAGCAAGGTGGGAGTGGACACCATGGCAGCGACAGAACAGGAGCCCGTCTCGCAATTTCTCCACGTGGGTAGCGGACCGAAGAACCCCAAGAAGATCCCCGCCGCCTTCCAGGGCCCCCAGTGGCGAGAGGTGCGCCTGGACATCGACCCCAAGGTCGCGCCGGACATCGTCGGCGACATCAAGGCCATGCCCGCGGCGGAAACGGCCCGCTTCGACGCGCTCTATTCGTCCCACAACCTGGAGCACCTGTACCCGCACGAGGTGCCCCTCGCCCTAGCGGAGTTCCTCCGGGTCCTCAAGCCCGGCGGCCTGGCGCTGGTCACCTGCCCGGACCTCCAGGCCGTGGCGGCGCACATCGCCCAGGGCAACCTCACGCAGCCCATCTACACCTCCCCGGCGGGGCCCATTGCCCCCGTCGACATCCTGTTCGGGCACCGTGCGTCCCTGGCGCGCGGCAACCTGTACATGGCGCACCGCACGGGCTTCATCACCGGTTCCTTGGGCCAGGCCATGGCCGAGGCCGGGTTTGTGGACATCAAGGTTACGCGGCGCGGCGCCCCGCATTTCGACCTCTGGGCGCAGGGGTACCGGCCTGCCGGGGGCGCGTAGGGCGGGGGTGGATTCCGTTGGCAAGGCGCCCGGTGAGCGACGCCTTGGCTCATCTCTTCCGTTGACCCACACCCCACCCATGATTTAGTGTAGGAGTTGACGGCGGACACCCTGCGCTTTCTGAGAGGAGCGGGGGCTCGCCCCGTTCATACCCTCCCGCGCCAGGCGCGGTACTTTTTTGGAGGCCCACCGGATGTCCAGCCAGTCGAGCTATGAGTTCTACGGTCCTGACCTGTCCAAAATGCCCCCCCTGCGCGCCCTCGCCGAAACCCTGGTCCTCGATCCCCGCGTGCGCCTGGTCAACGCGGCCGAGGCCTACGAGCTGGCCATGGCCCAGCACGACGTGGCCGTCACCGACATGCCCGTCTACCCCCCGGCCGCCAAGCGCCTGGGCCTGCCCAAGGGCGCCAAGGTGCTGAACCATTGCCACGGCCGCATCGTGGGCCGCTCGGCCAACGCCCGGCGTTTCTACAACGCGCTGACCCTGGGCGAGCAGCAGAAGGTCCTGGGCGACATCCGCGAGGCCATGTTCGACTTCCAGAAGCGCCCGCTCATCAAGGCCCACGCCATCCTCGGCCTGGACCGCGACCTGATGATCCGGGCCACCCTGGTGTCCGGGGCGGACGACGCCGTCAACGTGTTCAACTGGCTCTCCAACTTCACGCCCTTTGACGAGCTGGCCAAGCTGTACGCACAAAGCCCCAAGCTGCCCATCCAGGACATCCTGATCATCGGCGACAACCTGTGGAGCAATCCGGACCCGTTCTACAACAACCACGGCGGCCCGCAGCTGGCCCTGGTGGACGAGACCGCCAACGTCATCTTCAACCTCGGCATGCGCTACTTCGGTGAACGCAAGAAGGGCACCCTCACCCTGGCCTGGACCTCCGGCATGCGCCTGGGCATGGCCGCCTGCCACGGCGGCATCAAGGAGATCGACTTTTCCGGCTGCGCCGACAACGCCGCCAGGGCCGTGGGCAAGCGCTCCATCGCCTTCTTCGGACTCTCCGGCACGGGCAAGAGCTCGCACACCAACAGCGCGGACAACGGCGGCACCCTGCCAAAGGGCTTCAAGAAGGTCGTACTGCACGATGACGCCTTCCAGATCGACTGCGAGGAGAAGGTCTGCCGCGTGTGGGAGCCCACGCTGTTCGACAAGACCGACTCGCGCCCGCTGGGGCACGACGACTGGCGCTACATCATTTCCGTCATGAACCACGGCCTCATCGAGGTGGACGGAAAGGTTCTGCCCCTTGGCCAGGACCTGCGCAACTCCAACGGCCGCGCCCTGTTCGACCGCGACCTCTTGGGCGCGTACGTGAACCGCTGCGGCTTCCCGGACGTCATCTGCTGGCTGATGAAGGACTCCTGCCTGCCGCCCTTGATGCGCTTCGACGATCCGTCCCTGGCCGTGGCCATGGGCGCCAGCCTCATGACCCGGCGCAACCGGGCCGAGAACGTGCCCGAGGAGGAACTGCAGAAGCTGGTTTTCGTGCCCTACGCCAACCCCTTCCGGGTGTACGAGCTGTGGCGCGATGTGCAGGCCTTCACCAAGGTCTTCCACCAGGGCGCGATTGGCTACTGCTTCAACTCCAGCGGCTTCTGGAAGTCCTCGGATGTGGACCTGCGGGCCATCCCGCTCAAGACCTCGCTGACGCTGCAGACGGCGCTTCTGCTGGACAAGCTGACCTGGGAGAAGCTGGACCTCCTGCCCGGCGCGCAGATACCCACGCGCGAGAGCGTGGAGGCCATCCTGCCCGGCTACTACGACACGTACCACCCGGAAAACGTGGAGAACCGCGCGGCCTACCTGGCCACGCTGAAGAACCGCTTCCGCCAGCGCACCATGTTCCTGCAATCCAGCGACCTGCACGACAAGCCCGGGCTTTTGCTCTCGCTCATCAACTCGCTGCGCGTGAACAACGGCGAGGACGACTAGGCGAGACCGGGCAGCCTGCCCCCTGACGCGTAAACGACAACGGGCACAACGACACCGGGCGGCCTCTCCCCTCTCTTGCTGAGGGATTGGAGGGGCCGCCCGGTTCGTTTTTTGGGAGGGAGCTAGGCGGCGGAGCGCAGGACTGTGAGCCCGTGGGAGCCTACGCCCTCGGCTTCGGCCTCGGAGTCTGCCTCGCCCGCGTCCAGGCGAATCTCGTCCACGATGCCCGAGAGGTTATGGGCCTGCTGGGCCAGCTCGCTCACGGCCCGGGCGCTCTCCTCCATGACCCGGCTGGTCTCCTCGCTGATGCGCCGCATGTCCTCCACGGACTGGCTCACCGCACGCCCGGACTCGGCCTGGCTGCGCGCGTCCCCGGCGATGGCCCGCACCTCGCCCGCTGCGCGGGAGGCCAGGTCCACGATCTCCGCCAAGGCCCCGGCAGAGGCCTTGGCCTGCACCGTGGCCTCGTCCACGGCCTTGCCCGCCAGCTCCACCTGCTCCAGGCTGCCGCCGGTCTCCTGCTGGATGCCCCGGATGGCCGCGTCCACCTGCTTGGTGGCGGCCTGGGTCTTTTCCGCCAGCTTGCGGACTTCATCCGCGACAACTGCGAACCCGCGCCCTGCGTCACCTGCGCGCGCAGCCTCAATGGCGGCGTTCAAGGCCAGCAGGTTGGTCTGGTCGGCGATGTCGTCGATGACCGAGATGATGCGGCCGATGTCCTCGCTGCGGGCGCGCAAGGCGTCCATGCTGTCGTGCAGGACCTTGGCGCGCTGCTGCACGGCGGCCACGTCGCGGGTGACGAGCTCCACGGCCTCGGCGCCGGACAGGGCCTTGGTCCGGGCGGCGTCGGCGGTATTGGCGGCGCTGGCGGCCCCGGCGTCCGTGCCGGCCACGGAGGCGATGAGCCGCTCCATGTCCGCCGCGGTGCGCATGGACAGGCGCGACTGCTCCTCGGCCCCGCGCGCGCTCTGCTCCACCTGTGCGGCCAGCTCCTGGGAGGCCGAGCCCAGGCGCTCCACCACCTGGCCCATGCGTGAGGCCGCCTGGCGCATGCCCTCGCGACGCGAAAGCTCGGCACGCAGGCCCGCCTGCCGGGCCTCTTCCACGGCCAGACGCGCATGCTCGGCCTCAGCCGCTGCCTCTTGGCCACGCTCCTCGGCCAGGGCGATCTCTTTTTGCAGCTCCAGCACCATGATCCGCAGGGCGTCGGCCATTTTGCCTATCTCGTCGCGGCGCTTGACCGTGAGTTCGGCGGCGAAGTCGCCAGCGGCCACGCGCTGGGCAAAGTCCAGGGTC
>Ga0180007_10002086_pt1 | contig 24663 bp, 33 predicted proteins | sample MM_PC_MetaG_FD_121122 | JGI IMG/M metagenome (GOLD analysis project Ga0180007, IMG submission 121122) | Groundwater microbial communities from the Aspo Hard Rock Laboratory (HRL) deep subsurface site, Sweden - MM_PC_MetaG | ecosystem: Environmental > Aquatic > Deep subsurface > Groundwater... | reverse complement strand
GACTAAATTAGAGAGAGAGGTAAGTGGGGATATAGAATCTCTTTATTCTAAGGTTGATAGAAGGCCTGTTCTTGAAGGAAGAGTTTTGCATTCAACAGGCCCTGACCTACCTGGATTAACTCAAGATGACGCGCGTGTAATCTCTATTGGAGATAGACAAAGATTATCAGATGCAAGAAAAAAAATTGAATCCTGCTTAACAGAGGCTATAAAGTTAGGGATGCATAAAGAAAGAATAGAAATGGATCTAGAGCCAGGTGTTAGATTAATTCTTCCAGATTATATCTTGGAGACCTGCAAAAAATATAAGATCACTCTTCCAAATTGAATTTCTATTTACTTATACATTGTTTTGGGCATTCTGCTACTGCTTTGTCAACGCATTCGATGTCTTTTTGTGCTTTGACTTTGGCTTTGCCATCATCTCCCATTTCAAAGACTTCTAGGCAAATAGAAGCACAATTTCCACATCCAATACAACATCCTTTTTTTATTTTTATTACCATGTAAAGAATTATTCTTGTAGTTATTTAAATATTTCTCTACACAAATTTTTATAAATGTTCTTATCTTCTAAATAATGGTTAAAATGAACAGAGATGAAGAGAACAAACTTGGAAAGAAAGTGAAAGGAATTAAATGCCCAAAGATAGATTTTACTGACTTTGGTAGCCGGTTGCTTAGAAACAGGACTATTTTGGGACCTCCAGGTGCTCCAATAAGAGAATATTTTGATGTTCATGGGAGACACTATTATGTTTATAATAATGGTAAGAAGGTTAAAGCATCAGATCAATATTATATTTTTTAACTCATCAACAATTTTATAAACCCTCTTTTTCTTATTAAATCATGATATTAGTTTGGATATTATTGGCTATTGCACTAATTATCATAATTGCATTTATAGTTTATTACAACAGGTTTGCTGTCTTGGGAAACAGGATTGATAACTCACTTAGCCAGATAGATGTTCAGCTTAAGAGAAGGGCAGATCTTATTCCTAATCTTGTGGAGTCTGTTAAAGGCTATATGAAACATGAAACTAATGCAATTAAGGCTGTTACTGAGGCAAGAAAAGCATTGATTGCTGCAAAAGACCTTACAAAGAGAGTTAAGGCTGATCAGGGATTAGAGAGTGCTTTAAAGACTATTTTTGCATTGGCTGAAAATTATCCTGATTTAAAAGCAAATACAACCTTCCTTGAGTTACAAAGAGAGCTGACAACCACAGAAGACAAGGTAGCCTATTCAAGGCAGTTTTACAATGATTCTATACTTACCTACAATAATCTTTGTAAGACATTTCCAGGATCATTTTTTGCAGGTATTTATGGCAAGAAATTTAGAGAATATCTGCAGATTGCAGAGGCAGAACGAAAACCTATTAAGGTGAGCTTTTCTGAATGAGACAAATTTTTCATTAATAACGATTTCAGGAAAGCGAATTGAAGTTTGAATAGGTTTTTTACTTCTTTCCCTAAATCTTAAAAACTCTAATTTTCTTTAATTATTATGGAAGGAAGAATTGATTTTCGAGACCAAATCTCAAGAAACAAGTGGAAGTCTTTCTTTTTAATGGTAATTATATTTATAGTTATAATTGTTCTTGGTTATGTTATAAGCATGGCTACTGATCCTGGCTATTTCTTTATTATTATGATTATTGCAACTCTTTTTTCAATACTTTATATTTGGGTTAGTTATTATAATTCTCACAAAATTGCTATTGCTAGTGTTGGAGCAAAAAAAGCTTTTAGAGAGCAATACAAAATGTATCATGATATTGTTGAGGGGCTTACTCTTGCTTCTGGTTTACCAAAACCAGAGCTTTATGTGATGCCTTCAAAAAACATTAATGCTTTTGCATCAGGAAGAGACCCTAGCCATTCTGTTGTTTGTGTTACAGAAGGAGCTTTGGAAAAACTTGATAGAAGAGAGCTTGAAGGGGTTTTAGCTCATGAATTAGGTCATATTGGATGTTATGATATAAGATATATGACATTAGTTGCTGTAATGGTTGGAATGATTTCAATTATAAGCCAAATTTTTCTTAGGAGTTTATGGTTTAGGGGCGGAGGAGGTGGAAAGGATAAAGGAAATGCAATATTCATGATTATTGCAATTGCTCTTGCAATTCTTGCTCCTATTGTTGTCTGGCTTGTTCAGATGTCAATCTCAAGAAAAAGAGAGTTTAGTGCAGATGCTTCTTCTGTAAAATTTACAAGATATCCAGAAGGGCTTATTAGTGCTTTGAAGAAAATACAAAAAGAAAATACTCCTGAAGGAAAAAATGTCAGCAAGGTTCTTGCTCCTTTATTTATTTCAAATCCATTTAAAGGATTAGGAAGCACACACCCTGCTTTAGAAGAAAGAATAAAGGTTTTGCAGAGGATGTAGGGGTATTTGAATGTGAAGATAGTATACAAATTCTTTTAAACACAAACAGGTTTTTTGATAAATGATAAGACCAATACTTCCAATACACAAAATGTCTGAGAAAGACTTTGATGTATTTAAAAAACAATATCTAGATGGAAGAAGTCTAGATGATAAGGTAATTCAGCAAATTAAGGAGATTTTTGCTTTAGGGAGTAATGAAGTTGTTAGTATTAGCTGTGATGAAGCTCATGCTCATGGTTACAAGTGTTTGATATATAAAAGTTCTGAAGCAGGGGTTGTTGAGAGGTTGATAATTGAAATAGAAGGATATAGAGATTTATTTAAGAACATTAAGAGTAAGATTCCTTAAAACCAATTTTTATAAATTAATTTCTTTATCATATAAATCTTTAAAAACAGTTACAGCCAATTTTGTTTATGAAAAATATTGGGTCTCTTGCAACAATGTTGCTTTTAAGTGTCTTTCTTTCTTGCTCAAACCAGCCTAAAAAATTACCTGAAGGAGTAATGAAAAAATATGTTAAATTTGTAGATTCTAGACATCGCGTTTCTCCTGAAACAAGAAGCATAGCAGTAAATTATCGTAATTATACTTTGAACCTGCTGCATTTTGATGGGGGCATTGGAGCTCCTTGCACTCTTTCCACAACACGAATAGGGGAAAAAATAATTACATTTACTGAACATGGTTTTATAGATGGTATTCCTGAAATGATTAAAGATGGAGATAATCGAATAAACTTTAGTAATCTAAGTGTGAAAGAAAAAATCAACTATCTTGCTCAATATCACTCAATTGTTCATTATGTTGCAGATTCTTTGCCTAAATCAGATACTAAACCTTAGTTTTATAAATCCCTTTTTCTTAACTAAGGCATGGGAGTAATAAGAGGTGGTTTGTTAGTCATAATTGCTGTGTTGTTATTTGTATCTTTATTTGCTACTTATATTCTTTTGACTATGTCTTGGTCTTTGAATTATGATAATGTGCAGAAAGAGTTAGGAGATGTGATTAAGAGCACATTGAATAATAAGGTTGGTGTTACAGAACTTGTAGCCACTGAATATTCTGCAATGCAAGAGGATTGTAAGCTTAATTCTAGTTATGTTATTAATTATGAAGATATAGCAATAACCATTCCTTGCGAAGTTATTTCACAGGGCCAGGAAGCAGTAATCAATTATAGCATTAATAAATTTATAGAGGGAGTTTATTATAAACACTATGATTGTAAATTTTGGGGTTGTTTTTCTGAGAAAGAGATTCCTTTTTTCTTAGTTTCTTCTAAAGCACAATCTTATTGGTATTCTAAATTTAATTATGCATTGATGATTGTTGGAGTTCTTTGTGTTCTTGGTTTTCTTTTGGCCCAAAAGAAAGGAAATTTTTTCATCCTGCTTTCTGCTTTAATAATTATAACAGCAATTCCGTTTGCAAAGATTGGTTGGTTTATAGGCTTATTAGGAAAAACTGCTGGGGGGCTTTTGTCTGTGTTTTTTAGCAAAGGGTTTACAGTTTTCATAAGGGCAATTATTTTTGGGGCAATTTTGCTTGTTATTGGAATAATCTTTAAATTGTTTGGGATTGGGTTTAAGATTCAATCTATTTTTTCTAAAAAAGAAGAAGTTAAAGAGATTGTTAGAGAAGAAATTGCAAAGGAAAAAGAGGAAGTGAAAGAAGCCCGTCCTAGCGAGGCCGGTCTGAAGAAAGAAATTACTAAAGCTAAAGTAGAAGAAAAAGCAGAGATAAAAAAAGAAGTTAAGAAAGAAGAGGCTAAATCAGCTGAAAAAAAAGAAAAGCCAGTTGAAAAGGCAAAAAAGAAAGAAGAGAAAAAGAGGAAGTGATTCTTATTAATATTTTTTATTACAATAATACTTAAAAAGGTATTTTTGTCTTAGGTATCATGAGAATCCCAAGATTGTATACAGAAAGAAAGCTAATTGACGTTACTAGAGCATATGCTCATCTTATTTATGAAACTTGGACGAATAAAATTGATGAAGAGCTTAATAAACGTGGTAAAGGTGATGATATTATTATAGAAGATAATTCTTTAGCAGTCGCTCAAAACATATTTAATAAAACAGTACCATCTTATATACGTAAGAAATTACCAACTGAACTTTCTGATTTTCTTAAGTCAGACAAATAAACAATCTTTTTATACTAATTCTTTTTCATGATTTCATGGAAAAATGCATAGTTATGTTTTCTGGAGGATTGGACAGCAGGCTGGCTGTAAAGCTCATGCAGGAGAAGGGGTTTGAACCTCTTCTTGTTTTTTTTCAATTGCCTTTTGGAACTGGATGCTGCAATCAAGGATGTAGTTTCAACTTTTCTCAAACTCAAGGATTAAAACTTGAGATTTTTGACTGCACAAAAGGAAAGTTGTTTAAAGAATATTTAGATATTATAAAAAAAGCAAAGCATGGGAGAGGAGCTGGAATGAATCCTTGTATTGATTGCAGAATTTTTATGTTTAAAATAACTAAGGAATTTGCTGATAAAACTAAGATAAAGATCATTGCAACAGGAGAGGTTGTTGGCCAAAGGCCTATGAGCCAGCAAAAAAAACAGATTGAGATAATTGAGCAAGAGGCTGGTCTTCAAGGCAGAATTGTTAGGCCTTTGATTGAACTTGGTATTAATGGAAGAAAAAGAGACAAGCAGATTGAATTAGCAAAAAAATTTAAGATAAATTATCCAAGTCCTGCTGGAGGGTGTTTGCTTTGTGAAAAAGCTCTTAAGAATAGGTTTAAATTTCTATTTGAGAGAGGAATTAATGATGAGGAATTAAGATTAATCAATGTCGGAAGGCATTTTGTTATTGATGGCTGTTGGGTTGTTTTAGGAAGAGATGAACAAGAAAATAAGGTTATTGAGAGTTTTAAAGGACACATAGAGCCTGATTATCTTGGGCCAAGTGCTGTGATGTTGGATAAAGGAAAAAAAGGAACAAAGGAAAAAGTTAAAGAGCTTATAAAAGCATATTCAAAGCAGGGTTCATTAGAAGAAAGAAAGAAGTTTGAGAGGTGGAAGTTGTAAAATAATTCTGTAGTTAAATCACCAACAAATTTATAAATTTGGATTTCCTGCTTTTAAAATGGAACGAGATAAAGAAAGAGGGATTGGAAAGGAAGTGAATATAGATAGGGGCAGTAAATCAAGGCTTAGTGAGAGAGTTCTTAACATTAATCCTAGTGTAGTAAGAGCATTAGTGAATATAAATATGTATGGCCCGCCAGGAACTGAGAAAACAACTTGCGTTGATCATCTTGGAAGAATACATGATGTTCCTTATGGTTTTAGAAGGAATTATTGAGTTCTTTACTAAGATAACCACAATTTTATAGTCTTTTTCATTAATTATAAAATGTGCAAAAAATGTGAATCAAATCCAGTGTATGTTTTTACAAACAAAAGGCAGGTTTGTAAAAATTGTTTTATTAGATGGTTTCAGAGTAAAGTTCTTTACACAATTAAGAAATTTTCAATGGCTAAGAAAGGAGATGTTATTGGGTACAAGCCAGGAAAAAGTTTTAGAGATGTTGTTCTTGAAGATGTTTTGAGGTATTATGAAAGAAGAGCGCCTGTTAAGGTTGTAAAAGGAACAGGTAAAAAATTTACTAAGATAGCAATTTCATCTACTACTGATTTAGAATGTAATGGAATAGTTAATAGTTTGATTAAGGGTAAATTAAGTAGGGAAAATCTTCCTATCAAAGGCAAAGTGATTAAACCATTGTATCTTTTTCTTGACAAAGAAGTTTTGCTTTATGCTAAGCTTAGACACTTGAAATTTGTTAAAGGTAAAAATAGTGAGGATAAATTAGATAGGTTTATTGATAGTATGGAGGAAAAACATCCAGAAGTGAAAAGGGCTGTTGTTAATTCTTATTTGAAATTAACTTAGATTAATTAAGATCTAAATTGTAAATGTATTTTATCTCATCATCTGAGAGAGTTTTGTTAAAAATCATGAGCTCGTCTATGACTCCATCCATAGGTAATCCTATTGCTACATCAAAACCAATTGTTAGATTATACCCTGGAGAATCTGAAGGAAACATCATTGTTATCCGTGTTCTATTTAAAATACCATCTATATATATCTTTTCCATATTATTAATTCCATTTCCATAAACATCATAAATATGAGTTGTGGCTATGTGTGTCCATTTATTTGGTTCATTATCTTTTTGGGTGATGATATCTGTCCCAGATATTCTGTGTCCAATCCTAAAAAGATTTGGTGTATACTCTTCATAATATAGGCCATACCCTTGAAAGAATATAGGATCCATTTTGTTCCATATCCCCCCATTACAACTATGAGGGTAAATCCAGACAAGTGTACTCATATTAGAATTCCCAATATCATTTAGTACTTGGCTGTCTGGCACTTCTATTCTTCCACCATCTGCGTTGAATTCATAAGCTTTTCCATATCTTCCATTAACAAGGCTTGCTCCAGTCACCACTCCATTATTAATTCCCATTTCGTCATTGGCATTTCCTTCAAATCTCCACCATGAAACCAATCCTGATAGGGTTTTTATTGTCTCTCTGCCAGGAACATTAAATTCATCAATAATATTTCCAAGTTGGCCTGAACCCCCAATTTTTGTGGCCATTGAAATATCAGTAAGTATTCCAGCATAATCAAGAACAAATGTTTTTTCTTCTAGTTCTTTTATATTAGATTCAACTTCAAATGATTTTTGGGTTTGTCCATCAGACAGAAAGAATTTTAATCCTTGTAAATCTCCTTTTCCAGCATTTCTCTTGACTGTTATATGAATCCCATCTTGCTCTACTTTTACTTGTTTAATTTTTAAATCAAGAGTAAATTGGCTAAATCCAACTTCTTCAGATCCTTTAGAGATTATGTTATTTATCACTACCCAAATTATTCCAACTGCTACCAAAGCCAAAAGAATTAGAAGTAATGTGGAAATTACTGCTGATAAACCTTTCTTTTTCCTCTTTTTCATGTTGAGGGGAAGGAAGAGTGATTTATATTCCTTACTTTTTTTCTAATCTATCTAAAAATTGTCTAATGAATTTTTCGTTTTCTTTTGTGTCTTTGATTTCTTTTATTTGGTAAATGTTAATATTGTCCTTTTTTATCTTGTCTGCTTTTATCTTGTTGCCTAATTTGTCTCTCATTGTCTCAGATACTAAAAAATCATCTTTAGCTATTGCTGCTATTTTCTTTGATTTTGTCATTAAATCTCCCATGCTCATGAATTCAAAACTTTGTTTTGTGGATTTTGCCACAATAGTGCCATAGTTAAGAGAGATGCCAAAGTCTATTTTTTGTTTAAAGATTTTATTGTTATGATTAAGAATGGCTTTTAATTCTTGAGCCATTTTTAAGGCTGTTTTTTCATTTTGAAATGTTTTTGTTTTTACTGGACTAAGAATAAAAAAGATGTTTTCTTGATTTTCATAAACAACAGCCTTGTTTTCTGTTGCTATTTGGCTTATTTTTTCAAAAGTGTTTTTAACAACTTCTTGGTTTTTCTTAATCTCAAAAAAGTTTTTTAGGTTTAATCCTATCACATTTGAATTTTGTTTGCTCCCTTTTATAGACAAGCAGACTTCTGCTCTGTTTTTAGTTGGAATTAGAAAGCCCCTTTCTACTTTTACTTCTGTTTCTTCTTTTGTTAAATAGTGCTTTTTCTTTTTTTCGTGAATATATCCAATAAAGCTTTTTTTATACCCTTTTTTATAGACTGTAAATGCCACAAAGCCAAGCACAATAATGACAAAAATCCATATAAATGGGTGCCTTGATAAGCTTGCCTTGCCGACTTTTTTAATGTCAATTGCTTTTCCGGTTAAAGCAACTGTTTCTTTTATGTTTTCTTTGTCTGTAATGATTTCTATTTCATATTCTCCGTCAGGAGCATTTAAATTGTATCTTTGTTCTTCATCAACTTCTAAACAGAAATTTAGGTTTAAAGTTTCAGGACCTATTTTTACTAAAACTGTTTTGTTGCAGTAAGGCACATTTCCTTTGTTTTTGATTATTAGGCTTTGATTTATTACTTTTACTTCTATGTCTTGTTTTTCTGTTATGTGAAAAAAAGTTTCTGTTTCTAATCCAGAACAAGTTCCTATGATTTTATATTCTACAGGGGGTTCATTGTATTCTATTGGAAATTCAAAAAATTCTTCTGTTCTCGTTTCTATTTTGTTTAGGGTTTTATCTTTGTTGTTCTTTATGGTTATTACTGCAGTTGAGGGTATGTTTTTTCCTGTTTGATCATGAAGAATTGCTTTTGCCTTTAATGATGTCCCTGGTTCTACTTTTGGGGTTTCAAGGAAAATTTCAAGGTTTGTTGGAAGTTGCTTAACAATAATCTCTGATTGAAAAGTTCCTTTATTGGTTATTGAGTCTAGGGTGTCTTTTTCATAGGCTTTTAGTATTAACACATATGTTCCCGCTTTTGTATTTTTAGGAATTGTGATGTTGATTTGAAAATAACCATTGTTAATTGTTTCAAGTTGTGTAATTGTTGGGGTAATGTTTGCAGAAATTTCTCCTGAAAAAATCTTGGCTTCTATAAACCCCTTTACTGGTGTGCCACTTTCTTTTGATGCAGAACCTCTTATTAGGAAGCCCTCTTTAGGAAATATTTCTGAGTTTGAAATTTCTGCTGCAAGATTGATGAGACTTGAAATTTTAAATTCATTGGTAAGAGTGTAGCTTGCACCTAAGTAGGCCTTTATTACACAGTTTCCTTTAATACCTCCTAGTAGGTCTTGTGTGAGAACCAAAGAAGGCTCCATCCTTTTTTCTTCTCCTGCTTTTAGGGCCACACCATTTTTGTAAAAATTAATTTGATTACCATTGCAGATTAAGTCTGCATTAAAACTTCCTATTATGCTTGTTGTTGATTTTACTATTACTGGAATTGAGATAACTTCTTCAAGATTGTAAGAGGCTTTTGGTTGTTGGCTTATTATGATTTCTGCTGATGCTGTAGAAATAAATAAAATTGCTAAAATAGTTAGGATTAAAATCTTTTTCATGGGGTTTCCTCTTGATAAAAAGAGTTAATTGTTCTTTATAAATATTTGGTGGTTTTTTATAGATTTTGGATAAATTTAAAAGAGTTGAGAACTTTTATTGAGCATGGTAAAAATTAAGGTGACCCCTTGGGAAGTTTCTGGAGAGGTAGATTATAAAAAACTGATTAAACAGTTTGGAGTTTCTGAAATTGACAATGAAATCTTATCCAGAATTAAGAAACATACGAAAGAACTTCATTTTATGTTAAGAAGAAAGATATTTTTTAGCCATAGAGACCTTAAATGGTTGCTTGAGGAGTATGAACAAGGAAATAAGTTTTTTCTTTATACTGGAAGAGCTCCTTCTGGTCCAATTCACTTAGGTCATTTAATGCCGTGGGTATTTACAAAATGGCTTCAGGATAAGTTTAATTGTGAATTATGGTTTCAGTTTCCAGATGAGGAAAAATTTCTTTTTGATAGAAATCTCAGTTTTGAAGAGGTTCAGAAATGGACTTATGAAAATATGTTAGATATTATTGCTCTTGGTTTTGATGTAAAAAAGACTCATTTTATTATTGATACTAAGCATGCTGGTTTAATGTACAAAGAGGCTTGTAAAGTTGCCAAGAAGATTAGTTTTTCAATGGTTAAGGCAAGTTTTGGACTTAAAGAAGATTCTAATATTGGCCAGATTTTTTATACAAGTATGCAGGCTGTTCCTGCATTTTTACCTTCTATTATTAAAGGGAAGAATGTACCATGCCTAATTCCTCATGCAATAGATCAAGACCCACACTTTAGGCTTACAAGAGATATACTGCCAAAGTTAGGTTATTATAAACCAGCTAGTATCCAATGCCAGTTCTTGCCTCCTTTGTCAGGAGTTAAAGGAAAGATGTCTTCTTCTAAAGAATATTCTATTTATACTATAGATTCTCCAAAAGAAGTAGAGATGAAGATTAAAAAATATGCTTTTTCAGGAGGAAAAGACACTATTGAAGAGCATAGGAAAAAAGGTGGAAATCCTGATGTTGATGTTAGTTTCCAGTACCTTAAATTCTTGTTTGAGCCAGATGATGCTAAATTAGAAAAAATTTATGAAGATTATAAGTGTGGGAAAATGTCAACAGCAGAGTTAAAAGAAATAACTATAGAGAAGATCAATAGATTTTTGAAAGAGCACCAGAAAAAAAGAGAAGAAGCAAAAAAGCAGGTTGAAAGGTTTGTATATAAATAGTTTAATTTAATATGGATTTACCTAAGAAATTTGAAAGAATGACTTCTGGGCCAATCGAGGAGTTGGTAGATGGTTCTCCAGTAGAGTCTTTTGGAAATGGGATTTTTAGGCTTTGCTATTGGGATTGTACAAATGATGTATTTATAGCTGATGGTAAGAAAGAGATTATAAAAAGCAACCCTTTACCAATTCTAAGAACCAATGATGATTTTTTAGATAGGGTTAATTTATATTTAAAAAAACATAAGTTTTATGCTGAGGTAGATTATCAAGAAAATTGTGGGTTTTTAGGATTATTAGGGCCAAGATTAGAATGTGTTTTGTATAAGGAGAGGGGTTAGAGATTGTTTATTGGAGTTATTTTAATTTATGCGCCTTTTTGGTTTTTACTAACTTTTTCTTTGTAAAATTCATGCTCGGTTAATTTACCCGTTTCAGTTTTTATTCTTCCTATTTTTGTTAAATTATAACCATTACGAAATTGATCTCTCTTTTTTTCTGTGACTAGTTTTGGATTAAAAAAATGTGTAGCTCCATTACTTGGATCAGGAATTTCTCCTGAACATACACTTTTAGCTAAATCTGAACACCTATCCCATGCTTCTAGATTTTCTCCAGAGAGTTTTAAGGTCCATCCTTTTAAAGGATCATAATTAATGAGGGGGGTATATGCGCAATACTCTAACAATACTTCTGTTAAGTTTTCTCCATGTGTACCTAAATTTAGCCTATTAAGTGCAGAATACATAGTTAATATTCTTTCTGTATCAGAGTATCCTCCAGCTTCTAAGTAACCAATTGCTGTAAGGGCTAATATAGGATCTACAAAATTTAGTTTTATTTTTACCACTTCTTCTAGGTTTTTTGGAGGAGTTGGTCCAAGAATTTCCTTTGGGCCATATGGAGAAGGGGAAATTGATGACTGAGTTGTGTATAGAGGATTTAAAAGATTTTTATCAATATTATGCGAGTCTCCTTTACTAGCTAGGAATAAACTTCCAACTAAACCTCCAGCTAGAATTGTTCCAACTACTCCCATTTCCACTTTGCTTGGTTTATATCTCATTTTGTATCTACTTTTCAGTGGTTGATATTTAATTTTCTGAAAAAATTAGTTTAGTAGTGTTGAGCCCTTTATAAACATTCCTATAACTTCAAATTTGTTTGTTGATTTTTTCTTCAAATAATTTTATAAATGTTCTTGTGCTATACTTTTTATGAAGATTTTATTGCTGCATTGCGACTATATCAAATTTAAGCCATTGAAAAAAGCATTAAAACAGCCAGAAGAAATTTCAGAGACTCAGAAAAAAGGTCAGGAAGTTAAAGAGTGCCTTGTTGTCTTGACTGCTGTTGAAAAAGGAGATAATAAAGAGGGTGTTAAGACTTTTGTTAAAGAGGTTGAGGATGTTGCTAATCAAGTTAAGGCAAAAAACATTGTTCTTTATCCTTATGCGCATTTATCACAAAATTTAGGTTTGCCTGAAGTGGCGATTGAAATAATTAAAGAAGCTGAGAAGTTGCTTAAAGCAGATAAGGGCTTTAAGGTTGTTAGGGCTCCTTTTGGATATTATAAGGAGTTTGAGCTTAAAGTTAAAGGTCATCCTCTTTCTGAATTGAGCAGGGAGATAAAAGTTGAGGGAAAAGAAGGAAGTGAAACTTGTGATCCTAAGCAGGTTTTAAGAGAGATTTCAAGAGCAAAGCTTGATACTTCAAAGTTAAAAGACAATGATCATAGGATTCTTGCACAGCAAATGGACTTATTTTCATTTAATGATGTTGCTCCTGGCATGGTTTTTTGGCATAATAATGGCCTTATTATTAAGGATGAGTTGATTAAATTCTGGAAGGAGATTCATAAAAAAGAGGGATATAAGGAGATTTCAACCCCTCAAATTTTAGATAAAAAGTTATGGCAGATTTCTGGGCATTGGGATAAGTATAGAGAAAATAATTTTTTAACTCATTATGAAAATAGACCTTTTATTGTTAAGCCTATGAATTGTCCTGGAGGAATACTTGTTTATAAATCTTCTACAAAATCCTACAGAGATTTGCCTTTAAGAGTTGGAGAGCTGGGAATTGTGCATAGACAAGAGCTTTCTGGAGTGCTTGGAGGGTTATTTAGGGTGGTACAATTTATTCAAGATGATGCTCACATTTACTGCACTGAGCAACAAGTTGAAGATGAAGTAATTAAGATTATTGATCTTATTGGATTTTTTTATAAAAAGTTTAATCTTTCTTATAGAATTGAGTTATCTACAAGGCCTGAAAAAAGAATTGGCAGTGATGAGATCTGGGATAAGGCAGAGGAGGTATTAAAAAGGGTTTTAAAAAAGAAAAAGATAAAGTTTAAGCTTAATAAAGGAGATGGTGCTTTTTATGGCCCTAAAATTGATTTTCATGTTAAAGACTCTTTGGGAAGAGAATGGCAGTGTGGAACAATACAACTTGATTTTTCAATGCCAGAAAGATTTGAACTTGAGTACATAGATAAAGATAATAAGAGAAAAAGGCCAATAATGCTTCATAGGACTGTTTATGGTAGCTTAGAAAGGTTTATTGGAATACTTTTAGAGCATTGTAATGGAAGGCTTCCTGTTTGGCTTGCTTCAATTCAAGTTAAAGTGCTTTCTTTTACTGATAGGAATAAAAAGTATGCAGAGGCTGTTTTCAAAGCTCTTAAAGAGGAAGGGATAAGAGTAGAATCTGATTTTTGGGATACTCCTGTCTCTGGAAAAGTCAAGAATGCTGAGTTGATGAAGATTCCTTATATAATCCTTGTTGGAGACAAAGAAGAAAAGGCTAAGACTTTGGCTGTAAGAAGAGATGGTAAAGTTAAATTTGGAGTTAAGCTAGATAAGTTTATTAAGGAGATTAAGGAAGAGATTGAAGAGAGGGGATGAAAAAGGAAATTGAGGATAAACTCAGAAAGATTTTTAATAAACACGATTTAGCAGGAATATATCTTGATAAGGAAGTCAATTATGATGAATATGATCCAGAGATTGAGTGACTAATCCTTAAATTGGATAAAATTAAGAATGTGTCAGATATGCATAAAGAAGTATATAAAATATTTGTGGAGATGTTTGATAAGGATATTGCTGGAAAAAAAGAAAGATATGGCAAGTTAGCAGAAGAAATCTATATTTTCTGTGTAAAAAATAGTCTTGGATTAGAAATTTATCACACAAAGCCAAAATAACAGAAAACTTTAAATATAACTAAATATAACTAAATCTATGGAAATTGAAGCAGTTGCTAAGAGATGGGGGAGTTCCCTTGGAATTATTTTGCCTAAGTTAGTTGTAGAAGCAAACAAAATAAGAGAGAATGATAAAATAATTGTTGAAGTGAAGAAGAGACCTATTGCAGGGAAATTATTTGGAAAGCTAAAGAACTGGAAAAAACCAACCCAGGAAATTAAGGATGAAATGAAAAGAGGGTGGAAATGAAGAAATTCTTTTGGGATAGTTATGCTCTCATAGAAATAATTAAAGGAAACCCTAATTATTCTAATTATAAGGATGAAGAGGTTGTTTTTAGTGTGTTTAATCTTGTAGAAATTTATTTTTCAATTTTAAAAGGTTTTGGAAAGAAAATTGCAGGAGAGGTTTATGATGAATATTCTCCAGCAGTCATTAAAATTCCTGGAGAGGTGCTTAAAGAGGCTATGGAATTTAGGTTAGCAAGTAGAGGGAAAAGCTTATCGTATGCAGATGTTATTGGTTATATCTATGCTTTGAAAAAAGGATTTGTTTTTTTAACAGGGGACAAAGAATTTAAGAATATGAAAAGTGTTGAGTTTGTAAAATGATGTTTTATTTAAAATGAACTTTCAATTTTATGTTGAGAATTTAAAGGAATTTAGATCTTATAAGGAGTTTATGAAAAAAAATCCAGATGCTTTTCCTTGTTCTGGATTTTTTATTATTGATAAACAAGGCATGGATGAACAGCAGCATTTTGATTTTTATATTCCTAAAGATAAAAAAATGGTTTCTTTCAAGCTTGAAGACAATTGTGAGTTAGAACCTTTGGAATTTGTTGAGGAGAAAGTTCTTGAAAAATTAGATTTGAATCTTGATTTTGATTTTAAAAAGATTGAGAAAATGATTGAGAAGAGAAAGGAAGAAGAAGGAATAAAGAGTGAGATTCAAAAATATCTTTTTTCATTGCAGAATTCAGAAACCGGACATATTTTAGTTGGTACAGTTTTTATAAGCATGTTAGGAATGTTACATGTTAAGATTGATTTGGATAAAATGGAGATTACTTTGTTTGAGAAAAAGTCTTTTTTTGATATTATGAAGGTTAGGAGAGGGAAGGATTAGGGTTTTTAGCTTATGGTCTATTAAAAGATTTAATTCCCTCTTTTGAGATATGATCTGTTACTAATAAAACTTCAGGACAATATTCTGTAAACCCATATTTTCTAGCTATATTATCTTTTTCCACACATTTTATGGGCATTGCACTTATTGGATGTCTGGCTTTTTCTTTGTCAATTTCAGTTTTTTTCAAATATTCCCTTAAGGACATAATGCTTTGTTTATACTCATCATTTGTATAATATAACCCATGTGTTAATAATAGCATATTTCCAACTGTTGCTTCATCATCATTAATTTGAATTGAAACCCATGGGGTTGTTTTTGGTGGCTGATTTAATTGGAAATATATTGTTTTCTACCTTCTAAAATTGTCTAAATCAGTAGTAAGACGATCATTTATTAACCCTTCTTCAATCAATCTAGCCCTTGACTTTAAACCTTCAGCTAATACAATATCTAATGTTTTATTATCTCTAAGGTAGGTGTATATTTCTTTCATGATACTAATTATAATTAACCCCTTTTTAAGCTTTACTATCTTGTTACTACTTTTAAGTAACTTAATATAACAATATTTATAAAGTAGATTCTTCTTAATTTTCAATGAGAAAGATGTTTAAAACTGAAGGATCAGAGTATTTTATATTAGAGCAAGGACCTTATAAAGGGTGTTGGATTAGAGAGAGGACTAATGATGCTGTTTGGAAACCTTTAGTTTATATTGGATCTATCAACACAAATGAAAATCCATGTTTTAAACCTAAGAGTGATGCGTATGATGGGCCTCTTTTAAAAGATCAATTAAGTAAGAGGGATATACTTGGTCTTACTGATAAATTTGTTGTAGGCAATGCTCCTTTTGGGATTTTAGGTATAAATCCTGGGGATATACAATTTAAGGATGGAAGATTGGTATCTGAGTCACCCCTTAATGTTTCTGATTTATGTATTCATGTCGGTCATAATATTACTGAGGTTTTTGAACAATAGCAATTATGTTTTTATCTTCTTTGGAATCTAGAATTTTAAAACCCACTTTTTTTAGTAAATTTTCTAGTTCTTCTTTTTCAAAAATATAAGTGTATCTTTGGACTTTGCCTTTTGGGGTTGTCCAGGGAATGTAGCATTCTTTTGGCTTGTTTTTTATTCTTTCTTGATTTTTACTCCAGACAGAAATTAAGGCTTGAGATTTTGGTTTTAAGACTCTGAATAACTCTTTTAGTGATTTTTCTCTGGCCTGTTTAGTTTCTATACAATGAAGAGTGTTAATAAATATAGCAGAATCAAAGAAATTGTCTTTAAAAGGGAGAGTTGTTGTATTAGCAACTTTAAATTCAGCTGAAATTTTTTTCTTTTTTGCATTTTCTTTTGCTTGTTTTATCATCTCTTTTGAGAAATCCACAAGCCACATTTTTCCATTTTTTATTTTTGTTAGGTTTCTTCCACTTCCACAGCCTAAGTCAAGAACTTTTCCTTTTTGCTTTTTTAGGAAATTTAATGTTTTTTCTTGAGGGTCTTTTCTATATTTGCTCCATTCTTCTGCAATATTATCCCATACTTTTTGCTGATTTGGGATTTTCATTATTTATAAAAGAAGTTTAAGTTTAAAAAAGTAGTTTTGTCAGAAGAATTATCTTTTTATCACACGATAGAGTACTTTTGGACTATTTGGTTTTAAAGAAGAAGATGTCATTCTTAGGATAGAATAGCCTCTTTCTAACTGAATTTCACACCAATCAGGATCTACTAATGTATCTGGGGTTTTGGCTCTCTTTATCCAATCAATCCATTCATTAGGAGGGAGTACCTCTCCTCCATAATAATGAAAACCGTTTCCAGAAAGAATTATGAGTCCTTCATACTCTCCTATTGGATGCATTTTTTCTAAGAATGTTTGAATCTCTTCCTTATCATCACTTACACTATCTACAAAATCCATATCTAAATGTTTTAGATGTTTTTCTAACCCCCCTGTACAAAGTATTTTAGAGGAGATGCCAATGACTTCATCATCTATTTTTTCTATTTGAGATATAATTGGTATTCTTTTAGGGTTAATCTTTATTCTTTTTCTAATCTCACTTGATGCTGCTTGTTCAAATGTGTCGTAACCCTCAATTGGATCTTGTCTGTAAATTAAAAACTCAAATTGTTTTATTTTATTTTTATCAGCTAAATACTTTAACATATTCTCAATTGTTCTAGAATCATCATAAATTTGTAGTCCCATACTCTTTTTATACTAATTAAATTTAAAAGCATTGTTTAGATGTAGGATATATGTTACCTCCAAAATATAATGAAATTAGAAAGCCGACAAGAACCATTTCAGGTATAACTCCTGTAGCTGTGATGCTTCCTCCTAGGAAATGTGACCATGGGGCTTGTGTTTATTGTCCAAATTTTAATGTTCCACAAAGTTATACTCCAAAGTCTCCAGTAGTTATGAGAGCTTCCCAGTTAGATTATGATTCTTATAAACAAGTAATAGCTAGACTTAATGCATTTAAAGCGATGAATCATCCAACAGACAAAATTGAGTTGATTATTATGGGAGGAACCTTTTTACAATATGAAAAAAAGTTTCAGTATGAATTTATTAAAAGATGTTATGATGCTTTAAATGGAAAAAAATCTGAAAATTTAGTTACAGCACAAAAAATTAATGAAAGTAAATGTAAAATTTTCATTCATCCTTCAATTACAAAATTAAAAGCAGAATTAAGGCTAGCTCAATTGAAGAATGAAAAAGCAAAGCATAGATGTGTTGCTTTATGCATTGAAACACGGCCAGATACTTGCATTCCATTTATTAAGAGAATGAGAGAGCTTGGAGCAACAAGAGTTGAGCTTGGAGTTCAGATTATTGATAATGCAATATATAAGAAAATAAAAAGAGGACATACTATTAAAGATGTTATAGAAGCTAGCCAGGCTTTAAGAGATGCTGGATTTAAAATTGGTTATCATATTATGCCTGGATTGCCTGGAAGTAATCCACAAAAGGATTTAAAATTGTTCAAAAAACTTTTTTCTGATGAGAAATTTAGGCCAGATCAGCTTAAGTTATACCCTTGCCAGGTCATGCCTTGTTCTGAGCTGGAAAAACTTTATTACAATAAGAAATACAACCCCTATTCTAAGGAACAAACAGAGAAAGTTTTAATTTCAATGTTAAAACAAGTTCCAAGATATTGCAGAGTCATGAGAATTATGAGAGAGATTCCTCCTGACTATATTGTTGCTGGAACAATTAGGATAGATTTAAGAAAAGATATTGAGGCAGAACTTAGAAAGAAAAACAGCAAGTTGAAAGAAATTAGATACAGGGAAATTGGGTTTGCTTTGAGACAAGGAGAAGTCAATTTAGATTTAAAACTTAAAATTACAAAGTACAAAGCTTCTGGAGGAGATGAGTATTTTCTTGAAATTGTTAATAAAGATGATATTCTTTTTGGGCTTTTAAGATTGAGAGTTAAGGACAAATTAGCGATTATCAGAGAGCTTCATGTTTATGGACAAGCTTTAAAATTAGGACAGGAAGGTGAGTTAGGCCAGCATACAGGATTGGGAAAATGGTTAATGCAAGAAGCTGAAAAGATTGTGAAAAAAGCTAGGATTGGGAAGATTTCTGTGATTTCTGGTGTTGGAGTTAGACCTTATTATTATTCTAAGTTGGGCTATCGATTGGAAAATAATTACATGGTAAAAGATTTTGATTGTTGAGAAAAGTTTAAAAAGCTAGTTTTTCATTTTTAATAAAGATTACTCTGTAATACAACAATCTTTTTATAAAGCTTGTGTTTACATTTGATAGTGATAATTAAAGATCTTAGTGCCCTCCTTTATTATTGGAAGTAAGGTTTATACAACACATGACAAAAAAATCGCAAGGACCAGGAATTGTGAGTGTTTTAACTCTAGATAGATTAGGATTAACAAAAAAAGTTGTTAGATCTATTTTTCAAAATAAGGAAGGGGATGTTAAACTTGTTTTTTTTGATAATGGGTCTACAGATGGGACTTTAGATTATTTAGCTAAACTAAAAGAAAAATACCCTTCTGATATAGATTTTTTAAAGAGCGAGACTAATTTAGGAGTTGCTGCTGGAAGAAATAGGGTTTTTAGACATGTTATCTCTAAGTATGGGAACAATTTTAAATGGATTTTGAATTTAGATAACGATTGTGTTGTTCATAAAGGATTTGATACAGCAATAACAAAATGTTTTGAAGAGACAGGGGCATTAGCTGTTTGTCCAAGATTAATTCAACCAGATAATAGAATATTCTATAATGCTCGTGATGGATTTTTAATTAATTTAGAGGATATGGAATTAAAATTAGAATATGCTGACAGTGTTTCTATCCAATATGATGATCCGGGGGTTTCTAAAAGAGGGACAACAGATGTAATCTTAGGGACAAGTGCAAAAACTCCTGCATTTTTAGATAAAATTGGTTTTTATGATGAAGGCCATAAAATTGGCTGGGAAGATTTTAGTATTGCATTGAAAGCATTGGGATTGAAAAAGGAACATTTTTACAAATGGAAGAAAGAAAATAAGCATGGCGGGAAAAAATGGGTTCCTTTAAGAGAATTAATTGACAAAAAGCAAACACCTGAAGCTGTTGTGGTATATGAACCTGAGTGTATGATCACACACGATCATCCAGTTACTGAAGAACACCAAGAATATGAAAAAACAAGATGGTGTACAAAGACAATAACAGAAAGTACTAATCATTTTCAAAGGGTTTGGGGATTAAAGCCAATTTTATAAAATGAAGCCTGAAGCAACTATTATGATGCCAGTACGTAATGAAGAAAGATTTTTACCTGAAGTTCTATGCAGTGCTTTGAATCAGACTTATGATGGTATTTATGAAGTGGTTCTACTTAATGATGCAAGCACAGATTCTACTCCAAGAATAGCAGAGGATTGGGCACGAGGGCACTCTAATTTGCGGGTTCTGCATCAAGAAAAGAAAAGTATAGGAGAGACAAGAAATAGACTTTTGGAAGAATCTAAAGGGAATTTTTTATTTTGTGTGGATGCTGATGATAGAATTCATCCACAAGCCTTAACAAAAGTGATTGATTTTTACCAGAGAACTCCTGGTGTGGGTTTGGTTTATACTGATCAAAGATGTATTAGTGAAGAAGGTAAAGTTCTTTATGAAGGAAGAAAAGCAGAGTGCCATGAATATTTTGATACTTTACTTTACTTTACTCATTTTTTTGGCCATTTAAGATCATTTAGAAAGGATTTAATTAGGGGGGTTAAGTTTGATACTTTATTGCAAACTGGTGAAGACTGGGATTTTATTTTTCAAATAAGCCCTTTTACTAAAAAAGGGCATGTTCCTGAAATTCTTTATGATTATAGATTGAACAGTGAGGGAATAAGTGGAACTCTTCCCAAAGAGGATCGAAGACGGATTTCAGTAGACTTAGTCAAAAAATACATACTAGCACATAATTTATATCCTGGCGCACAAAATATTGAGGTGGTTGTTGTTGCTGATGGAGATCATGCAATCCATTATGAGCATATTGTTGATGGCAAGAGAACAATGGATCCAAAAGCCAAGGAAGCTTTAATGAGATATTTTTTAAATTATAAACAACCAATGAATTGAAAATAAAATGAGTCAAAAATTTAAAGATAATGTTAGGGTTTTAGTGCACGGGGATATGTCAAAATTAGATGGATTGATGAGCAGACATTTTTTTAATCAATTAGTTGCTGTTTCTCCTGAACTAACTCAAGTGCCATATACAATACGCCAGTTAAATGATCATGTGAAACGCGGGCAATTTACTCATGTTGTGATTCCAGATGAACATTTTCATGCATTAGATGAAAGTTATACGAGTTGTAAGGTTCCTGTTGTGGAATTGTTAGGAGATCACTTTGTGCCTTGGGCAATACAAAGAAAAAAGAACTATATTAGAGAAAATGGAATAAAAGATGTCTTTGTGTTTTCAAATAGGTTTTTAGACCCTTACACACATTTGACTAATTGTCATCCTGTTTTGGTTGGTTATGATGCAGAGACTTTTAAGGATGAGGGAAAAGAAAGAGATATAGATATTTTAGTTAGTGGTTCTTTAGGACAAGACACTCATCGTTGGGTTTATCCTGTTAGAAATTGGTTAGCAGACGTTGTGCCAGAAATAGGAGTAAAAGAAGGATTAAAAGTGAAGGTAAAGCAGCATCCAGGTTATTTTCCTACAAAGCAACCTAAGAAAGGATATGCAGAAGAGTATGCAGGCCTTTTAAATAGGTCAAAGATAGCTATTGGAGGGTCTAGTCATTGGAGATTGCTTTTAAAAAAACTTTTGGAGATTCCTGCGTGTGGAACTATCTTACTAAGTGACTTGCCTGTAGATGATTCTGGGTTTTTTAAAAATAGAATACTTGAGGTTGATCCTGAAAAAATTGACTCTTCAGGATATGTAGATGTTGTGAGAAGAAGGATTTGTACTGCTTTAGAAAATTATAATAGCTCAAAGGCAAGATTTCAGCCATTTAGAACAGAGCAAGATAGATTTGATAGGAGTTATAAAGGAAGAGCTTTGGAAATGCGGGCTATCCTTGCACAAATTAAATAGTCTTTCTGTATAAATTTTATTTTTTATATTAAAAATAAAAATTAAACGCCCCCGCCGAATGGGAGACGATCTGGACCAGAATCATGGGACTCTTTTTTGTCCTTTGATTTTGTATAGTTTGTTGTGATCTCCAGACTTTTTAAATATTGTCGGACAGCCTCATCTGATTGTTTGTTTTTGGGAAATTATCTACGCCCAAACAGGAGCGAGAGTTGATTGGTAAATTGTCTTAAATAACCAATCCTTAACCTAAAGGTCAACTCCCTAACAGGGTTATGATATTTTTATAAATTAAATATTCTTATAATAATCATGTTAAATTTGTATATATATCTAATAATTTACATTGTTTTTTTATTAGGAGTTTCATATATCATCTCTAAAAAGCAATCACATGAAGATTATCTTATTGGTAGCAGAAATCGTGGAGGATGGCAAATCTTTCTTTCTAAATTTGCAGCAGCAATAGGTGCAGCTTATTTTATTACTTATACTGGTTTTGCTTATGAATATGGCTTAGGTGTTTTTACTATGTTACTAGGACTTATAATTGGTTATTTATTATTCGCTTATTGGGCCTCTCCAAAAATTCATGCTCACTCAAAAGAGAATAGGATGTATACAATAGGGGATTTTGTTTATTATAGAACCAAAAACAATACTGCCAAAAAGGTTGCTAATTGGTTTTCAAACATTATTTTGCTTGCATGGCTACTAATAGGGATGATTGGCGGAGCAAAAATAATACAAGAATTTGGATTTTTATCTTATGAAATCGCGGTCTTAATCACTTCATTCGTTATTCTCTCTTACATACTTCTTGCAGGATTTAGAGCTGTTTTAATGACTGATGTTATACAATCTTTTGTTATCTTTGTTCTTTTAATTTTAGTTACATTTGGTATTATTGGGGGGATAAATATTGGTTCTTTGTTTGATGTTGAAACAGGAAAAGTTGGATTTGACATTATATTTGCATTTTTTATGTTTGGCTTAATTTCTATTTTTTCTATGTCAAATATGTATCAATTATGTTATGCAGCAAAAAATTCAAGAAAACTAAAACACGGGATAGGTCTCTCTGTAATCCCTATATTATTTATGGCATTCTTACTTTTACTAATTGGGTTATTTATGGCACAAAATTCTCCTGGGTTGGATTCTGGACTCATATTTACAGAAGCTTTAAAGAACTTTCTTCCAGTGTCTTTACTTCCTTTAGCAATTGTTTTGTTTTTTGCAGGAATTATGAGTTCAGAAGATACAGACATATATGCAATTTCTTCACATTATGCTATAGGAAAAAAAGGAAATCCTGTTAAAAATATAAGAATATCAACTGTTGTTTTAATTATTATAGCATTAGTTTTCTCTCTTTTGTTTAGAGATATTGTAGATGTCTCTCTTCTTGCAGGAGGTTTAGCAATGGTCTTGTCTTTTCCAATGATTTACTTAATTGCAGGGGGAAACAAACCAAGAAAATTCTTTGCTTCAATTATTTGTGGTTTAACAGCACTTATTATTGGATTTATTATCTTTGGAATAGAGCCAATAGTTGCCATACCTGTTTTAATTTTTAGTGCTTTAGGTTTACTCTGGAAATCAGAGAAACATAAAAATATATAAACATCAAAGAGTGATATTTTATATCGAGAGGTAAATAAACACACTCATTGATTTGGACAAAATAGATCATGCCCTATCGGGGCGTTGAACCCCACACCAAACTCCACAACATGTTATTTATTTAATCCTATTTTTTAGTATAAGAATATTATTAAAGTGCAATTAATAACAGAATTTATGCAAAGTATATATTTTGGAGGAGCTCTTTTTAATGGGGCAGATAATTTATTTAATATAAGTTTAGCAAAGAAATTAGAAAAATTAAGTATTGGGCAAGATGAAAAAAAGTATAAAGTAATACTCCCTCAAACTATGGGGTTTGAGTTTGGAAGATTACATACAGCATTATTAGAAGTTCTACCAAGTGAAGAGGTCATGAGTGCCGTGCAGAATGTAATATATGTATTAGATATTGGGAAGTTTCTTCCAAATACCTATATGATAGCAAGATGTGATGAACCATTAGATCCTGGAGTAGATATTGAACTTGCTATCTCTCATTTTTATGGGAATTTTAATATAGGATATAGAACTGATGTGAGAAGTCCTTATGGATCTTCTACTGATGGTTTTGGAGGGATGCATTTTTTTCCAGGATTTATGTGTGATGCTTTTATTGTATCCCCTATGCCTTGTAGAACTTTAAAAGAATCTGATGGAGGGATAGAAAAATTAGCTTGCGAAATTAATATGATTATTGATGCTGTTGAAAAAGATAAAAGTAGTTTTAGGTGGAGATCCCCCTCTTATAAATGCATAGTGGAAATTGAAGATTATGCAAAGTTGTTATTTGATGGTATTACAGATATGCATAGCACAGAAGGAATGAAAGAAATTGCTTCAAGATATGTTAAATATAAAGAAGTATTAAAAACAGAAATTCTGCCAAAATTTTCTAGAATATAACTCTTGTGCATCCTTATCCAAAATTAACTCCCTGTTTGGGCGTTGAACAGAAAATTATACTCCCGCCAAGCCCAGCACAAAAGTGTTCGATTCTGGAGAATTAGTAAGTAAGTTTTTTTATTTTTTTCTAAACTACATCATTAACTAATTCCAATAGTTCTTTTGCTCTTTTAGAAATTTGATTAAATTCAGATTTAGTAGCCTGTTCTAAGTGTTCTTTTGTTTTTACATAATCTTTTTTTCTGAGATATAACATAGCGGCATCATGATGAGCAGTATATAAGTCTTTTTTAAGAGAGATTGCACTTTCCATCTCAGAAATAGCTCCTTCAAGATTCCCCTGTAAGTCTAAGCATCTTCCTAAGTTCAAGTGCGCGTATGGATGATTAGGATCTAGCTCTATAGCATGTCTAAGCATAACTGTTGCTTCTTTTAGGTCATCTTTATCATTTCTTTTAAGTTTACAGTTTGCTATTCCTATATGTGCATCTATATAAGAAGGATCCAT
>Ga0180007_10002085_pt1 | contig 24664 bp, 27 predicted proteins | sample MM_PC_MetaG_FD_121122 | JGI IMG/M metagenome (GOLD analysis project Ga0180007, IMG submission 121122) | Groundwater microbial communities from the Aspo Hard Rock Laboratory (HRL) deep subsurface site, Sweden - MM_PC_MetaG | ecosystem: Environmental > Aquatic > Deep subsurface > Groundwater... | reverse complement strand
CATATTAGTGTACCCCTTCGATGCGTCCCTCGATTAAAATTGGGACTTACTCAGGGAATATTATTATATATTTGATATTTGGATCTCCGGCCGCCTAACTGCTGTTAGGCAGTGGGGCAGGCAAGTCCGAAGATGACAAGAGGTTGTTAAGTTGTCATTCTCGGGCTTGACCCGGGAATCTATAATTTTTTACTAAACTTCATATAAATCATTCCATTTTGGATTTACATTTTCTATTAAGTCAATCTTCCAATTCCTATTCCATTTTCCATATTAGTGGACCCTTCGATGCGTCCCTCGATTAAACTCGGGACTTACTCAGGGAATATCATTATTATTTCATTCTATTGATTTGTCATTCCCGCGGAACTTGTCCCCGACCTGATCGGGGAACGGGAATCTACTGTTATTTATGGATTCACCGATCAAGTCCGAAGATTACAAAAGTAGCTGTTAGAAAATAATTTATTTATATTATCCGTCTATATACAGTTCATCCAAATACCATTTTAGGGTGGTGCTGTTGAAAGCTAGTTTAAAATAGTTAGCATCGTCGGAAACGGAGAAGTAGTACCATTCTTCTTCACCTACCTTGCCACTGTGAGCTAAATTAACTTTTTTCACTTTATATACTTTATTGCGCCAGCGAAAGATTGTAGGGGCAACAGTCTTTGTCCCAAAACGAACCAAAACTTCGATTGTCTCGTTGATCGTTTCGTACATCGAATTATTTTTGTATGAAAATCTGATTTAGTTCCCATTCCAGGCTTTTAGTGTCAAAAGAAAGTTTGAAAAAGTCTCTTCCGTCTTTTACGTCAAAGAAAAACATTTTACCTTCTCCTTTTCTTGCTGCATGCACCAGTTTGGAATTTTTTATGACATGTTGCCGGCCGTTCCATTCAAATTTTTCCGGTATTACTCTGTCCCGAAAGAAGGAGCTGGTTACTTTTACGGTTTCGTTGATTGTTTTGAACATGATTTTTGTGTTTAATTATTATTTTTTAATATTTTCTAAAGATGGCCTTTACTATTCCCTGAATAACCGGGTTCTTGGAAAAGATAGGCTTCATTTTAGGATTAGCCGGCTGGAGACGGATTCTGGTTTTTTCTCTGAAGTATTTTTTCAGTGTGGCATATTCGTTGTTTAAAAGCGCAACTACCACATCTCCGTTTTTTGGATAATAATTTCTCTCGCACACCACATAATCTCCGTCAAATATCCCTTCATCAATCATAGATTCTCCTTTGACTTTTAGTACGAAGGAGTTAATGCTATCTGCTAATCCTACTGGTATAGAAATGGTTTCTCTTTCTTCTATTGCTTCTATTGGTTCACCGGCAGTGATAGTACCTACCAGCGGCAGTTCCAAAGCGGGTATGGCGGGCATTTCTCTCTTTTCTTTTTTATGTATTTTAATAGATCGAGCTTTCCTATCTTCTGCCTTAATAAAGCCCTTATCCTCTAAACCTCTGATATGTTCAAAAATGGTAGCAGGGGAGGCAAGCCCAAAGTATTCAGCTATCTCGCGATAACTGGGAGAATATCCATTTACAGAAATAAATTCTGTAATATAGTCCAGTATTTCTTTCTGCTTTTTGGTAATGTTTTCAGTCATTATTTTAGGGGTTAGTAATTTGGTAACTAGTGGTTGGTTATTAGCTCCCTTTATTTATTAGTAACTTATTGCTAATTACTCTAACTGAGTTATCCACAGGTATTTTTCCTAGCATAAGTAGTATACCCGAACAAAAACCGAACGTCAAGGCAGTCGCATTTTTGGAAAAATGCCCTGCCAAGAGATATGCAAAAAAGTGCCTATTTTAGTGTATTTTGATATAATGGTTATAAGTAAATAATGTAAACACTATGGGTTGGGGACTGTTAATTATACTAGTGGTAGCTATACTGTTTTTTACAGTTGGTTTGGTTGGAATTGTAATTCCTGTATTACCAGGGATTCTGTTTATTTGGTTGGGTGCTTTAATCTATGCAATTTTTACTGATTTTCGGGAGGTAGGATGGTTAGTAATTGCGGTATTTACTTTATTAACCATCTTTTCATTTATAGTTGACTATTTAGCAAATCTCTACGGTGCGAAAAAATTTGGTGCTGGTAGGTGGGGGATAGCTGGCTCAATTTTAGGTATGATGATTGGTATCGTTACCGGCGGTTTGGTCGGATTAATTATCGGTCCGATAATCGGTGCAACACTAGGAGAATTGATTAGTGGCAAAGATCACCGTAGCGCGTTTAAAGCAGGGCTAGGAACATTTGTTGGTTTTTTGAGTGGCACCCTGATCAAGTTTATTATCGGCCTTTTGATGATTGGTATATTTTTCTGGCAATTATTCTAAAAAAATGAAAAACAAAAATTACACAATTTTAACCATTTTTGTAGCGGAAATATTATTTCTGTTATTTTCAAATCCTGCCGATGCCGCTGAAACCTTAAACCGCGCACGTTATGTAGACGAGGCAACTATGGCGGTCGGATACACCGTGCCAAGCAAGCATTATGATTTTCTTGTGGGAATTCGCGGAGGAATTTTTGAAGAAGGCGCATGGGTGAAGATAAAAGAAACATCAATTGCTGTTAATGAGATTCCTTCAACAAAAGAGATAATAAGTCCAACATATGTTTATGATATTAGAGTTCAAGATCCTCAGGTACTTGAAAATCCAGTGTTTATTTCTTTGGAATTTGAATCAGAAAATAATTATAAAAAAAGGATTCACTTTTGGAACAGAGTAACCAGTGAATGGCAGGCTATTCCTACACAGATTGATTATGAAAATAATATTGCCAAAGCGGCAATACATTTCCCATGGTCTATTGTGGCGGTGTTTGAAACAACCGGTGTTTTGGATGAACCGGTAAAAATTACTGGTGCCGGTGATCCTAGTATTCAGGCGGAAACCGCAATCGCTATAGATGAGCGCACCGGAAAAGTTTTATACGAACTAAATGCAGATAAAGAGTGGTGGATAGCCAGTTTAACAAAAATGATGACTGCATTGGTATTTTTAGAAACTGAACCTGATTTTGATGAAGTTTTTGCATATTCATCTGAAGATAATGCAATCGGCGGAAAATTGTATGTGTCGGACGGGGAAACCATGACTGTTCGGGATCTCTTTTATTCAATGCTGGTAGGTTCTGCAAACAATGCCGCCAATGCGATAGCCAGGTCAACCGGCATGACCAGAGATGAATTCGTAGCTGCCATGAATAAGAAAGCAGCTGATTTGGGATTAGCGAATACAGTATTTGGTGATCCTTCCGGTCTGAGTCTGGATAACAGATCAACTGTTACGGACTATGCAAAATTTATGCAGACTGTAACGGACAGATTTGAGATTTTACAAGCGACAACTGCTCCTGCTTATTCTTTTACTACGATCAATGTTGGCAGTGTTCATAATATTAAAAATACCAACAAGCTTCTGGACTCGGGCTATTACTTTTTATCTTGCAAAACAGGCTACTTAGATGAATCTAAATACAATTTTGCTTCTAGAGTAAAAAATGAAGATGGCGATGAAATTATCACAGTGGTACTAGGAACCGATTCTGACTGGGCGCGCTGGCAGGAAACGTCGGAACTGATAGACTGGATTTTTGCAAATTATCAGTGGTAAAATAATTTTTCCTTTCCAAACGAGCAGTTTCTATTGCCAGAATGTTTTTGATGGTGTAATGTTATTTTAGCTTCTGATTAGGATAGAGATGTGGCTCAACACCAGCTGATTGGCTGATTAGGCGAGGAACCCACCATGTGGGCCCAGAACCTCGTTCTGACTCGCGAACCTAGCCGGCGGATAGCCGTCCGCACCGCTGCATAGACCGGTATCGATTCCGGCACCACAGCATCGCTGGACGTATTCCGGCGGCGTCTCGCAAGGTTCCACCGTCTCTGGTTGTTGTAGCGCATCTCGGCCCCCAAACCGTTTCAGTTTGTGAGATGGGGCGGGGGTTATTTTTTTTATTCTCCATTCATAGTGTATAATAGAAATAGACGTTATCCACAATTCAGATAAAGGTAAAAATGACCAATGACCAAAAAAAGGGTATAAAGTCCATATTAAACGGAATTGCCGTAATCGCTATAATTATTGGTGCTATTACCAGTGTTTATGATGTATTGGTGGGCGTGATTATTGCTTTAGTAATATGGATAGTAGGGTTCCCAATACTAAGGACTGTGGGACTGCATCCAGAGGAGGAAGAATCATCAGAAGCGGGCGAAAACAAGTCAGCAACTGAAAAGAAAAAATCATCGTTTTGGCGAATAGCAGTATCAGTTATAGGCGTTTTAATAATCTTACTTTTTGCCTCTTCGTATGCATTTGGTAGGGGTTCTGGTAATTTAATTTCAGAAAATCGCGAAATCTCTAACTTTAACCAGGTGCAAATAAGTGGAACTGGTGTTCTAAACATCGTTCAATCCGGAGAGGAGTCTTTAGAGGTTGAAGCAGAAGATAATGTGATGGAATATATTGAAACTGTTGTTGAAAATAATACTTTGATGTTGCGATTAAAAAATCCATGGTTTTTCTGGACAATCTGGCCTACGAGAAAAATCACCTACAATCTGACAGTTGATGATTTAAAACATGTGGGGATTTCCGGTTCAGGAGAAATTAATTCTAACAGTCTGGAAGCAGATGACTTTGCAATTCAAATCAGCGGAAGTGGAAAAGCGGATATGGTATTGGATGTGGAAAATCTAGACATAAATATTTCAGGGTCCGGAGAATTTTTACTTTCTGGAGAAGCAACTGATCAAGACATAATAATTAGCGGTTCGGGAGACTATAACGCAAAAAACCTTGTTTCAAAAACAGCCAGTATAAAGGTCAGCGGTTCCGGCGAAGGGGTATTGAACGCTTCAGAAGAACTGGATATAACTATCAGCGGAAGTGGCGAGGTTCAATACATTGGTTCACCCAATCTCTCCCAAAGTATTTCCGGTTCAGGAAAAATTAAACAATATTCCGGCACAGTGGAATCAACTGAAGCGAATAATAATACAAATACAAAAGTAACCGAAATGCCAGAAGAAGGTGAATATGATTGTATGGCAAGCGTAAACTGCATGCCGATTATTCCAAAAGAGCGCAGTTGGATATGTTCCAGTGACTATATTAACTGGGCAACAGAAAACTGCGCGGATTTTCAGGTTCTTCGATAAAAATAAAAGTCTTCCCTATAAAATTTATTTACACAGAAGGGAGGTGATGACATGAAAGCAGGGAAAATATCAGTTGGTATTATTTTGGTCGCTATAGCAGTTTGGATCTTTGTAACCATAGAAGATACTACTGTAAAATATTTTGGCGGAATTGTACTAGCGGTTCTCGGATTGATTGTATTCTTTATGGGATTTAAGAAAGAAACTAAAGAGGCGCCAGCACCGCCAAAACCAATGGAACCGGATGAACATAATCCGGATCAAGTAATGGATGATGGCCATGATCACAAAAGCGATAATTCTGACGATCACAGCCACGAGCATGACAGCGAACACCAGCATTAAAAAAATTATGAAACAAAAAATTATATACTGGACTCCCAGAACACTATCTATTGCAATGGTTGTATTTATCAGCTTGTTTGCTCTAGATGTGTTTTGGGAGGGCTATGACTTTTGGGAATCAATAGCGGCATTCATCATACATTTGTTGCCGACATTTGTGCTTATTGGCATAGTGATGATTGCCTGGAAATGGGAGCAAATAGGGGGGCTGTTGTTTATTACACTGGGTGTCTTTTATATGATAATGACTGCAAATAGCGGAGAATTGTTGGCAGGTATGGTTTTGACATTGCCGATAACTCTGATTGGTATTTTATTTATTGTCAGTGGTACAAAATCTCAAAGAAATAATGCAAAACAAAAGAAGGGAGCAAATTAAAAAATCCGGCAGATTTAGTATTAGCTCCACTTCCGCAAAGACGTTACTGAGCGTAAATTTTATTCCGCTTGTTGGCGTGATGTTTTTTGAGTGGAGTCTGTTTTCGATTATGCTTTTGTATTGGTTGGAAAATATCGTGATCGGATTTTATAATGTTCTGAAAATGTTGAGGGCAGATGGAATCTCAGCGGAGGGTCTGAAAATAGGCGGGAAACAGGTAAAAAGTGTTGCTAAATTAGGATTTGTGATATTTTTTGTTTTCCATTTTGGGATTTTTGCATTGGTCCATGGAGTTTTTGTTTTTACGATTTTTGGAATTACTTCTCTATCTGGCACATCCTTGGTAAATCAGGGAACGATTCCCTGGTCAGAAATAGCATGGCCTGATGTTTCATTTTTGGGAATATTATTTGCTTTGTTGATGCTAATTGTAAGTCATGGCATATCTTATCGGAAGAATTATATTCAAAACGGAGAATATAAAAAAGTTTCTGCGGCGCAACAGTTATTTAAACCTTATGGTCGAGTAATATCTATGCATTTTATCATATTGATTAGCGCATTTGTAATAGCGGGATTGGGATACTCGGTATTTACTGCAACAATTCTAATAGCAATCAAAACAGTGATCGACCTGTTTACTCATAACAGAGAACATACTAAAATGAGTATGAGCGATATGACATATTAGTAATTTATTTATTAACAAAACGCAGCATGGAAGAAAAAAGTTCAAATCAAGAAAAAGTGAAAGAAAAGCACGAGAATTCGGAAGATGCTTTTTTACCAAGAGAAAAAGCAGAGAAAATTGACCAGCCAAAAAAGAAGCATCGGCTAAGGACTTTTTTTATCGTTCTGGTGATCGTTCTAGTTCTATCAGTAATTGGATTTGCGGCGACAGGACTTTATGATGTGCCGGGAATTTCATCGATAATGGGCACAAACAAGCCTAGGGATCTGGGCATAAAGACCAGTCCGGAAGCGGTGGCAAGCATATCGGAAAAAATTCCCATGAAGATATCAGGAGACTATGTTAGCTATACTGCTGACCCTTCTGAAATTTTTACGGGAGAAATAGATGTAGATGCCGCATTCAGTTCTGAAGAGATCACATCTTGGTTAGAGAGGTTTGAAGGTGAAAATCCTATTTTTGATAATGTGCAAGTGAAAAAAGGGGATGGGACAATGGAAATTTCTGCGATGATGCAAAAATATGTCAAAGCACCAGTTTACATTAAACTGACTGTTGATCAGGTGGGAGTTAATCAAGTGTCATTGAATTTTGTTGAAGGTAAGTTCGGGATATTCAATGTTCCGGAAAAATATTTGCAGCAGGGTGAAGACTTCTTTGAAGAAAATGTAAACGCACTAATGAATAAAATTCCAGGGTTCAAGATGGAGGAATATGAAATAAAAGGAGGAAATTCATATCTAAAAGGTACCTATCCTGCTAATGCCAGACCGACTGTTGACGGTTGGGGAGGATTGTTTAATCTGTAAAAGTATGGAATTTAACGAGGAGGAATTTAAGGAATATGTAAAACCCCATCTGCTAAAATGCCGTGCCGGAGACTGGGAGCACTGTCAGCGGGTGGTTCATTGGGTGAAAGAGCTGGGAGCGGGACGTGATGATTTAGAATTACTGATTGTGGCAGGGTATTTGCATGATGTTGGTTGGTGGGACATATTACCAAATCAAAAAATATTTTTTCAGGAATTGCTGGCATCAGAAAAGGAAGCGGCTAAAAATACCAAGCCGTTCATTACTGAAATAATGGGCGCCCACGGTTATTCGCAGGATGCCATTGATAAGGTGGTGAGGCTGGCAGTAGCCGCTGATAATCATGAATCAAAACTGGAAGATGAGGAAATTTTGGTTGATGCGGATAGCTTAGGTAAACTGGATATCGATCACTTAAAGCAGAAATATAAAGAAACAGACTGGCTAACAATATTTGAAGGATACTATATGAATGAAATACCAAAGAGACTAAAAACAGAAAAAGCTAAGCGATCCTGTCCCGCCTTGATAGAGAAATTAATGAAAGAACTATATCAAAAAAAAAACATGAAAAAAATATTATTCATATTTATCCTATTTTTTTTATCAATCGGCTTTAGCAGCCAAGCTCTGGCTTGTAAGTGTGAACTTCTTGATACTAGTGATGCATATTCCAAGGCTGATGTGGTTTTTTCAGGGATTGTGGCTTCTTTTTTTGATAGAGAGGGAAGTGAGCAAGTTTATAAAGATGCTGAATTTGTGGTCTACGATTCCTGGAAGGGAAATGATAATGATCCAAGAATAGTAACGGTAGGTACATCCGTAGGATCTAGTATGTGCGGATACAGTTTTACGGAAGGAAAAGAATATTTGATATATGCAACAATTACCGAAGATGGAAAGATGTATACAAGCACTTGTGATGGTACAAAACTCCTTTCGGAATCTGAGAATGAACAAGAAGTACTGGAAAAAATTCAATATGAAACTGCCAATACACCCGCTGAAGCGATTCCTGTGCTTCCGGAAATTGATACGGTTATTGACCCTTCTTCTGAAAAGACTGAACCGAGCAGTAATGGCACGCTTGTTATTGGTATGGCGATAATTGGAGTGCTTGCTATAGGTTTATTAATCGGAACAATATTTTACTTTAGTAAAAAGAAGTAAATAAAAATTGCAAAAAATCCCTAAACATAGAAAAGAAAAATGGGAATTTTTGATTGACCATCCTACTTTATAAAAAGTGTGGTGGTTGACAAAAAAGCACTAAAACAATAAAATCAACTACGATACATTCCGTGCATGGTTTCGGTACTCCCTGAACTAATTGGAGGTGAGCATGGTGCTAAGTCCTTTCAAATATCTGTTCATACTGGTTCTTGGAGTCTGTGTGTTCATCCTCGGCATGATCCATCAGATTCTCGCCATTATTTTCTTTCACCCGATTCCCTTCATGATGGCTCTCACCCGGGATGGGAGTCCACTTGACCGTTCGGTACGAGTATAACGCAAAAGTTCGAAAGGATTGCTATGGCAGAAAAATTGCGGACAGGATCCTGTACAGTACCGTTCCTCCAGATTTCGCAGATGTTACCGCACACCGGCCGCTGGTTCCTGCTTCAAAATCCCGTCATTGTCGCGTTGGATGAGGACGGACGTCCGACTGGCGGAATGACCGGTTTTGCAGTCAGGAGGGGCCACTGCGAAGGCCATTTCCCCGGTAACCCGGTTTTCCCCGGAGTGCTGTTGGTCGAACTGGCCGCACAAATGCTGGGGGTAGTGGCATACGGCCCGACGTGGCAAAATGTGGATCAGGAAACCGCTCCGATCATCCCGTTTTTCCGCGGTTTCGGTAACGTCACTTTTCGGCAGGCTGTTGATCCACCAGATAATGTGACGGTGATTGCAGAAATTACCAAGCACCACTCTGCTATGGTGGTCGGCAACGTGAGGATCGAACGCGGCAACAGTTTGGTAGCAGAGATCAATAAGATCCGCATCGCTCCCCAATGACACCCAACCTCTCCTATTATCTGGCGAGGTTTTTTTACTGAAATAAAATCTCGCCAAACTTTTTATAGAGGGCATGTTTTTGATTTCTGGCACTAAATGAGGTAAGATGGAACTATCAAAAATAATTCATCATTAATCGAAAATGTATGAAAAAACTACCAATTATCATTGCGATTGTAATCGTTGGCGTAATAGTAGTAATATACTTTGTCACCCAGGGAACCGAATCAGAAAACACCAATCAAGTCAATATCGAGAGTGATACCAATATTGCTGCAATGCAAGAAAATACCTACACTGGTGAGTATTTTGATCTTCTTAAACCATCCGATTGGGTGCAGAGCCAGGTGACGGGGACACTTGTTAGTTTTCATAATGCCAATGATGTTCATCCAGAAGGCAGCGCAGCGAAAAATATCGATTTTAATAGTTACATAGCCATTACGTATGATATAGCCAACGAAAACTCATTAGCAGTAATCAACGATTCTTTAGTAGACGGAATGAAAACATCTGTTCCATCGGCTAAAGTAATTGCATCAAGTGATGATACGGTTGATGGGCTACCAGTCAAGTTTAACGTTATTACCATGACCCAGCAGGAAGTTGATATTACGGTTTTCCTGGCGGTATATTTAAGAGATGATAATTTTTACACATTAACTGGCAATACTACAACAGCAAAATGGTTAGAGAATAAAGATTTGTTCTATAAAACTGCGAGAAGTTTAGATTTCAAAATATAATAGTACCAACACTGAAAAATCTAGATCTGGATAATAAAAGAGAAATGTGATTACATTGAAATATTTAGCATTCCGATTCTATTTTTGTCACTTCGACCAAAGCGGAGAAGTCTATAGATTTCTCGACTCCGCCCTGCTTTGCAGGGAATCGCTCGAAATGACAACTACTAGAATAATAAAACAAAAAACCCGCGTTATGCGGGTTTTGATTATAATTAGTTTTAGTTATACCAATCGATAGGGTCAATTCTGGTAACTGTCTCATATCTTTCTACTTCGACTTTTACTGCCTTGTGTGATGTGCATTCTATATCCATCCCACAAGTAACAAATTTTGAGTAGTAAGCCTTATCTTCATTGGTATATCCGATATTTTTATTATCCTCATCAACTAAGTGTGCATATACATAATAAGATCCAGGTGGTACTTTGATTTCATATCCAAGACTATAGGTAAAGTCCTCATCCTCAAGCATTTCATATGTGCAGAATAAATCTTCTTTATCTGTGCTTTCAGCACATACTCCCATTCCAGGAATCATTTCACTAGGATATCCAAGTGATCCAGTAATAGTTCCCCAATGTTCTTCTGAATCAATTTGAGTGACCTTAGTAATATCATTTGGTACCCAACTTAGTTTTAAATATCCACCAACCAGGATTAGTATAACTATTATGACTATGGATATTCCAATCTTTTTCCTTTTTTTCATATGTTTATAGTTAACTAATTCTTATATATGACCAACCCTTAATGAATTCTCGCACAGTGGTAATTTCTTTTTTGTAGGGATCAAGAACTTTTGCATCCATAATCTCGGGTGCAATATTTTTCAAATTACTATTTGCTATACCAGAGTTTCCTTTTGTACCACCCGATTGTGTTTTAAGAGTTTTTACTAAATCTTCCCATGCGACATTTGATATACCTTGAGGACGAACAAGAATGGAAGTATGATTCAACATATTACCATAGCTTTCTCCAGTGATAGAAAGTATTGCTTCATGTTTTTGTCCTACTTTTGTTTTATCGTCAGATAGATCTAGATGTCCAGTAAGATCACGTTCAAGCCACAACATAGAATCACCGCATCTTCCAAATTCATAAGTATCTACAAAATCAGCACTATTGCCATTGAAGCCATGATCCCAAATAGCTACCATATGTTGCCACCAGTATTGGGGGTCCCACTTACTTGTTGCAGTTTTAATACTTTTTATCTGCTTATTAAACCATTCATCAACTTTGTCTGATGCAAGTAATTTGTCTATTTGTTCTTGTGTGTACTTATAACCTAGCCTGATTCTAATTTTTTCACTTTCATCTTTTCTATTAATTTTTGTCTTTTTAATTAGTCGTTCAGTCTCAGGATCAAAAGTAAATGTTGTTTCATCATTTCCGTCAACATTTATCGTTTGATTTAATCTGTTTAAATCGTCTTTAATATCAATCTGGCATTTGCAGTTAGGGGGAGTACCTTCAGCTAAAGTTACAACAGCATTCTTCTTACCCCTCGTGAACTTGCTGCAAATATAATCACAACTGTTATAATCTATATTTCCTGTTGTAGAGAGAGACATGTTAGTACCAGCAGTAGATACATTTATATTTTGATTTGGTGTGGAGTTTGTGTTTGTACTTTGGTTCACATTCGAGCTGGAATTTGTATTGCTATCGTTAGTGTTTATCTGGTCATCCTCAACATAATTATCGCGTTCTTCTCCCGGACAGGATTCATCAGCATGAACGCAAGCATAAAGACAACTTGGGCATGCTGTGTATGATGGTTCTCTATAACATTCCTTGTTTGGGTCAGAAGCGTCTTCATAGATACTACCCGAGGACCCACAAATGCAGTGTTGAGTATAACTATAGTGTGCATCTGGAATATTATTGCAGTCTATCTGCACACAACCCACACCACTCATTCTTTGATATTCATATCCACTTTTACAATCATCGGCACTAAATGCAATTGAGGGTATTAATAAAAATACGCCTAGAACAGCGCCAATGTATAAATACTTTTTTGTCATAATATTTTTGTTAATAACATTCTAATATTAGCAAAAAGTTTCTAAATTGAACATATGTTACTTTTACCATTCAAAACTGCCATTTCAAGCAAAATAGTTCGTCACTTCGACCACAGTGGATCCGCCTCGCCTCGACGAACAACCAAGTCGAGGCGGGGAAGTCTATAGATTTCTCGGCTTCGCTCGAAATGACTGTTGGAGTAGAGTGATATCTTGTATAAAAATGACTGTAAAACAAAAAACCCGCAGCTAGCGGGTTTCGCTTTTACTCCCTAGTTATACCAATCGGTAGGATCAATTCTAGTTATTGTTTCATATCGATCTACTTCGACTTTTACTGACTTGTGTAATGTTATGCTGTTTTGTTAAGTCTGATTGCGTCTTTGAAATTTTCCAGCTCATTTTGTGGGAAGTCCAGTTTATTATCCTCTACTTCCTGAATCAGCGCTGCTAGCTTATCTTGCAGCGGTCCCATTTTATTCTTCATTTCATCTTTCTTTGCTTGATCTGTTTCACCGGCTACATCGAAACGAATTTGCCGTAAATCAGCGGAAATTTCTCCGCATTCAATACGAATTGCTCTGGTCCTATCGGCATCTGCCATATTGTTTGCTTTATTTAATGATAAATACTTCCTACATTATATACAATTTCTTGAACTCTATCCATATTTAGGATAAAAACCGGGGTTGACAAACCTGCAAACACGTGCTAAGGTTGTTCGAACTTCTGCAGAAAGAAGTCATTTCGCAGTACATCTTGTTACTACAAGCGAAAGGAACGGCGATGCTTCCAATTCCGCAATGGATTCTCGATCTCCAGCAGGAGATCACTGAAGATGACCGCCAGCTACCTGACAAGGAAGCCGGTGGCGATGAAGAGGTACTCGGGCCGATTCCCGATGAACTGCAGAAGCTATTCATGGTCCAAATGGTACTCGTCCGAAAGATGGAAGAGCTCCACGCAGAACACCATACTGCGTGTCCAGCGACGGGACGCGGTCACAGAACGGATTGTCAGTTCACCTCCGAGATGGAGCATCTGGACAATCGGCTTGACGCGATCAGAGAGCTCTTCTGGAAGTACCTGGAGGTTTTCTTCGATTGCTACGACGGCACCATTGCCATCCGCAACGGGTGGCAAGCGGTCAAGTTTCCGATCGAGGAAGTGCGGTCTGGCATCTCGCTCTTTGATCTTCTCGATGACGGCAGTATGGTCATCATGGAAAGCACCATGCCGTTCGGCATCCGCACCGATGATCCCCAAGCCTGCAAGGGCAGCACAATGCCGTTTGGGCATCCCATCGATCGTCGCGGCCAACACTGATCTTTCGAGCGTTCCGCTCCCTCCCATTTGTTTCGGCAGATTTGGGAGTTTTTTTCTTCTCTTGATGAATGGTAAATATGGTGTTAGGGTGGAAATAGGAAGGGTATTTTTCTTTCCTAAATTAGAAGGTGGTGGCTCATGAACCGCATAGCCAAAATCATTGGCGTTGTAACGCTGGGAATCCTTGCACTTTTTGCCATTATTGCTTTGGCGGTTGGCTTCGGCTGACATTAACCTGCATCAACATGATCGCGGGTTTTTTTATTTGTTAATCGGTAATCCGGTTAGTGTTTATTGGGGTTTCGTGGTAGGGTACATTTGTAAAGAGCATCGACCATGATAAAAACTTGAAAACTGCACTTTGCTTTTATTCTTTACTATTTAAAGTTATGAATCAGGAATCAACATCAAATTTCTATGGACTTGGACTGGCACCAAAGCTACTTCAAATATTGGATAAAAATAGGTTTACAGTACCGACGCCAATTCAGGCAAAGACTATTCCTTTGGCAATTGAAGGAAAGGACCTGATCGGGATTGCCCAGACCGGAACAGGAAAAACTTTGGCCTTTGGACTTCCTATGATCCAAAACATTGCGCGCAAAAAAACGCGAGGTCTGATTTTGGTTCCAACGCGTGAACTGGCTGCTCAGGCAGATGAGATGCTGATGCGATTCGGCAGACCATTAGGATTAAAGATTGTAGTAGTTATTGGTGGTGCTTCAATGGGGATGCAAACCCGTGCGCTGAGAAACAATCCGCACATTATTATTGCAACGCCCGGGAGATTAATCGATCATCTTTCACATAATCTGAAACTGCTAAATGAAGTTGGTGTTCTGACTCTAGATGAGGCAGACCGAATGCTGGACATGGGATTTGCTCCGCAGATTGAAAAAATCCTTATCCGTACCCCCAAGACGAGACAAACACTGTTATATTCTGCGACCATGCCGCAGTCCATACTTGCGATTGCAAATCGGCATATGCATTTACCCCTGCGTGTTGAAATAGCACAGCCCGGAACCACCGTTAAAGAAATTGATCAGGAAGTGGTTTTTCTTGCAGCAAATAATAAAACAGCAATGTTAAAGACCGTACTCGATAAATACAGCGGTTCCATTTTGGTTTTTTCCCGAACAAAATGGGGAGCTAAAAAACTTGCCATTGATATTCGCCGCATGAACCATACTGCTGCTGAAATCCATTCAAATCGAACTTTGGCACAAAGGCGGGCTGCTATTGAAGGATTTAAAAATGGCAAGCATCGGATTTTGGTGGCAACTGATATAGCCGCTCGGGGAATAGACGTCAACAATATAGAAGTAGTAGTAAATTATGATTTGCCGGGTTCACCAGATGACTATGTTCATCGTATTGGTAGAACGGCAAGAGCGGGCAAAAAAGGTAAGGCAATTTCGTTTGCTACGCCTGATCAACACCGGGATATAAGAGATATAGAAAAGCTGATCCGAACCCAGATTGTTTTGGGAGAGGGAAGTGCCTACCCTAAAGAGCCGGCAAAGACTAAATTTAATTCCCGTAATACCAGACGCAGTTATTCCCGCAGTCGCCCGCGCGGAAACCGTGGACAAGGAAGGAGAAGACGGAAGTAGCCCACACACACAATCCGGTTTATTTCCTGAGTCCCGGCATAAGCCCGGATAAACTTTGTCGAAGGATTACTTATTAAGTTTTGGGGTTAGGTCAGAAAAACAGCACCCATTGCGAGGAATCCCGCTTTTGTGGGATGACGACGCAATCCCGATACTTAGTGAAAGCGGTTTCATATTGAGTAACGGGATTGTTTCGTTTTCTAAGCTTGAGGAACTGTCATCTTCGGACTTGCTCCTGAGATCCAGTAGAAGAGTAGATTCCAAGATCGTCTCCTGCGTCGGCGTCTGAGAATGACAATCTATTGCCTCCCCTGAAAATCATTATTCAATCTAAGAATCCGACATTGTCTTCCCCTCCTTGTCAAGGAGGGGAGAGTGACATTGTTATTTTTAAAAACATTATTCCGAGAGGAGGTAGACCGACCCTTGACAGGGTGTGGTATGCATGCTATCATACCCGTTCAAGTATTTAATGGTTTTGTGTCGCGCTTCAGAAAGTAATACAGACACGCATATAAACGCGTTGTTGCGAAGATATTGTGAACAGAAACCAGTAATTATCAGTTTTTCAGGATAGAGTTTAAACGTTATAGCGTCCAGCCCAAATCATAGAGAGGCTAAAAGGATTTACGCGTCACTCGTCGGAAGTAAATTGGGACCCTTTACAAAGGGTTTTTTGATTGGTCCTTAGCGACCTGTAGTGTGTCCCGACATACATCGGGAAACTAAGTCGATGGATTGATTTATGGGTTATTTAGTAGTAGGATAGGTATATGAATAAGAAAATGTCTCCGAAAAATAGTCCGCTTGAATCATTGCCTAATATTGGCAAAGTAACTGCTGGAAAACTTAGAAAGATCGGAATCAGCTCAAAAGAAGAATTTTTAGATCGTGATCCTTATGAAGTTTTTGATGAATTGCTAGCTAAAGTTGATCCTACCCTTTGTCGATGTGCTTTAGCTGGAATTGTTGGTGCTAGTGCCAATGTTCCCTGGCACGTCATTACCAAGCAGTCTGCAAAGAAATTTGAACAAAAACACCCCGGTTTTAAGTGGGATAAATGTTAAGATATAGATAAATATGAATGGAAACAATAGAGAAAACATATCAGAGGGTTTGCATGTAGCTGTAGTGAAAAAAGAGGATCAAAAAACAGGAGAACTTACAGAGGGTATTGTGAAAGATATTTTGACCAATTCAGTTAATCACCCGCACGGAATAAAAGTGAGATTAGAATCAGGAGTAGTTGGGAGAGTTAAAGAGATTTATTGATCCCCAAACCAATATTTTTATATTACTAAAGCTCGATTAAATAATTATAGACTAATACAAATATATATGTACGACAAAAAACCAATGTTTCCAGCTACTTGTGATGAGTGTGGAAATAAATGCGAAGTGCCCTTCCGACCATCTGGCGGAAAACCTGTTCTATGCAGTAACTGTTTTGGCGAAAAAGGAAACAGTCATAGCGGAGGATCAGGAGGGCGTAACTTTAGCAGATCCAACGATCGAGGTTATGGAAGATCCAATGACCGAGGATTTGGCAGATCAAGTGATCGCGGTATGTATACTGCTATTTGTGATAAATGTGGTGGAAAAGCAGAAGTACCGTTCAAACCAACCAGCGGAAAACCTATTTTCTGCAGTGACTGTTTCAGTAAAGAAGACCGTCCGGGAGGATTTCGAGATGGTGGAAGACCAAAAAAAGCACCAAGTGATGGCGTAGGTAACAAGCAGATATCCGAACAGCTAACATCTTTGAACAACAAACTGGACAGAGTTATCGGATTCATAGAAAAAGCGGTGGTTGGGAAAGAAATGTCAAAAATGGAAATTGATCCCCGATCAAGTCGGGGACAGGCAAAGAAAACAGTAGAAAAAAAGGAAACAACAAAAAAACCTGCAACAAAGAAAGTTGCTAAAAAAGCTGTGAAGAAAGCGGTCAAGAAAAAAAAGTAACTCCCACACTAATATCTGGAGAAATAAATAATAATTTAGGAATAGATTATGAACTTATTTGACGGAGGAGGATCCAAAGAGGGAATATCAGATAGTGAAATGACGACGCATATTTACGCAAAAATAAATGAAGCAGCAATTAGTGTTCGCGGCCTCCTGGAAATATTTGAAAACAAACCGGAAGTCTCAGAAATAGTAACTGAAGTTGAAAGCAGCCTAGTACAGATAGAATCTGAGATAGGGGAGATAACCGGTAATGCAGAGCAGGATAGAGAAATACTGAACGAAAAACTGGCTGCTATTGAAGAACTGCATCAAAGAATGAGAGATATGTTTGATAAAGAATAGTCGAATAATACTGTATAAATAAAAACCCCATGAAGTAATTCGCGGGGTTTTTTGATTTGAGCATGTTACATGTCATCTTCGGACTCGATCCGGAGATCCAAAAAACATAGTTCATAAAAAAGTCATGGATTCCCGGATCGCCTCCTGCGTCGGCGTCCGAGAATGACAATCTATTACCTCCCCTGAAAATCATTATTCAATCTAAGAACCCGACATTACCTTCCCCTCCTTGCCAAGGAGGGGAGAGTGACATTGTTACTTTTAAAAACATTATTCCGAGGGGAGGTGGGGTACGTAGCAAATGCTATATTCTAGTTTGTAGGGCGGAATGGTTAGATATTATTATTCTAATATAAATAAAAAACTGCAGCACTTCCTTACAGCAGTTAGGCGGCCAAAAAACATAGTTCGTAAAAAAGTCATGGATTCCCAGATCGCCTCCTGTGTTGGCGTCCGAGAATGACAATCTATTACCTCCCCAAAAATGGCCTGTCTCGACGCCAAGGCTGGGGGGTTTTTGGTTTTAGCTGGAATAAGCTATAATGAATGTAACAAGACTATTAACCATAAAACTATGGCGGATGATACGAAAAAATCGCCGATGATTACAATAGTTGTGGGTGTGGTAATAATAGGCCTAGCAATTGGAGCCTATTTTCTTTTTTCCGGAAAAGATACTACAAACACCACTAATCAACCGGCAAATACGAATGAAACAGCTGTTAATACCAATACTACAGTTGATCCATATGCTGATCTAAAGCAGTATGATGGTACAACAATTGATATTACTTCTACAGATGGCAAGGTAGTTGGTCAGATCGGGATAAAGTTTGATATGACGGAAACATATCCAATCTCAGTAATATATTTTATGAAGGTGAATGATAGTTTGCCAAAATCAAGAGCTGAAGTAGTTGCTGCTGGCGATGCATATTATTATATTACTAACCATTCTGCCGAAGCGAACATAAGAACTGGCAATGGCACCGGGGCTTTGTCCGCGGCATTCTGCAATACCGATCAAGATCCAGATGTTTTAGCAATAGCTGCTGATCGCAGTATTAGTATCGAATTGTATGAGGGTTGCGACGCTCAATATGATCCATGGCACACAACTAGCACATTCTATCATTTGTATGGCAACTATTATGATAGCGATAATTTTGATTATGAAATGCTCACAAGTAGAGATACCCTGGCAATATTTGATTCAGCAGCATTCTATGTAGAGGACACAGAGACGGGAGGCTATAGTGCTGATTATGAAACTGTTATAAGTGACGGTGAAATTACATCTCAGTATAGTTTGATTTATACTGAATAGAATAGAAAAACAAAATAATTAATAATATTTCCTGAGCGCCTGTGGTGAGCGAAGTCGAACTAAAGTCGAAGGATGTGTTTTGTTCCGGTAGGATATCAGCACCCATTGCGAGGAATCCTACTTCGGTAGGATGAGGATGCAATCCCGATACTTTATGTAAGTAGGTGTTTTATTCCGCCCTCACACCAATAACGAAATTATCGATAGTGGTTAAAACTAAAATATTATTGGTGTGGGAGTTGATTTTTGGCTAAGATGGAAGTAGGGTAGGGAATTATAATAAATATTCCAAATTGGCATATTACAATATGGAATATATCATATAACTATTAAGGAAACAAGTATGAGTAAAACAATTTATTCAAAAGACCACAAGTTTTTGATTGAACAATTGAAAAAAGCCCGAATTGAGGCGGATCTAAACCAGGAAAAAGCAGCAGAGCTTTTAGGAAAAACGCAATCTTATATTTCAAAAATTGAAGCAGGACAAAGAAGAATAGATGTCGTTCAATTGAAAGAATTTGCTAAGATTTATAAAAAGTCGCTTGATTATTTTATTAAGAAATAATATGACTATTACTTTAAGAAAATTAAAAGAACAGTTAGAAAAAATTGAAGCAAATGGTTTTGTTAAAACACATAGAGCACACGATACAGGAATTGGCAAAACCCTTGAGGATCTTTTAGGAATTAAGGAAAATAATTTACGCCTTCCCGATTTTGGCGATGTTGAATTAAAAGCTAAAAGAATAGACTCAGGCAGTATGCTTACTGTTGCGACAAAATCGCCAGAACCAAAAGGAATAAATAAAGTCTTGTTTGAGAAATATAAATATTTAGACAAAGAGAAGAAATATAATTTACATTCTACTGTTTATGGATCGCGAAAAAATCCGCAATCATTTAGAGTTGTTTTTGAGGGAGAAAAACTTATTTTAAAAAATAAATCTAAAATAGAGGCGTATTGGCCTATTTCTATTTTTGACGATGTTTTGAAAGCAAAATCAGATAAAATATTATTGGCTTTTGCTGAAACAAAAGGCGAGCGAAAAACAAAAAATGAAAAGTTCCATTTTACAGAAGTTTATTTACTCTCAAATCTTAATATCAATAAATTTAAGTCTGCCATTGAAAGAGATAAATTAAAAATTGATATTAGGATAGGCGTTTATAGAAGCGGAAAGAATAAAGGAAAATATCATGATCATGGCACGGGTTTTAGAATAAATAAGAGAGATTTTTTACACCTTTTCGACAATTTTACTCAAATTATTTAGTCTTTTCTTAAAACAACGATACACTCTTTGTTCATTGTTTCTTCTAATGCCCCGACGATATTCGTGGGTGAGTTTTTGATTGGCATTCTTTTTCCGGGGATATTTCTAACGAAAATATCTTCGCAAGTAAATCCAATTTTTTCGCTTAATTCCGCAATTATAAAATCTGTCGGTATTCGCACTTGCTTTACAAGACGATTACCAACGACCAAACAGAAATATTTTTTGGGCTTAAGTATTTTATATGCTTGTTTTAGACAATCATTCAAGCCAATATAAAAACTTAAAACATCTTTAGCTCGTTTTTCATCTACTTTAGCAATTTTATTTAAGGAGTCTTTTAAGTATTTAGAATCTAACGAATGTTCGAGAGTTTTAGTTGCTTTTCCGCCAAGTAATTCATTATCAACGCCGGAGGCTTTATTTGGATCTTCGAAAATATCCATCCACTGCGCGGAAAGGCGAGAAAATTGGCCATACGCAACAGTAGTTCTTGAATCTCCATAAGGCGGAGAGGTAATAATACAATCGATCGATTTATCTTTTATGCTGTTAGCTTTTGAGGAATCACCATAAATTATTTTGGTCCAGGCTTTTTTATTTACATCTTTATAAAAATAAGTCATTCCATTGATGTTTGCTTCTGTTTTCTTTTTAAAAATTCCCAAAACATCAGGATTATAATTTTCTAATTTGTCCTTTTTTATTCTAACGAGTTTAAATTCGCCATTTTTCGTGTTCGAGGACAATCTCACAGTTTCACTGAACGAAACCATAAAATAATTTCGTATGTTTTCATCTTTTATTTTTATAATTGCTTTTTTGATTTTTGCTAATTGGATAACGACTTTTTCTTTAAACCAAAAATCAATATTATTGAAAATTGGTTTTTTAATTTCTTGAATTTTTATTCTCTCAATTTCTGTAAGAAGTTTAAAATATTCATTTGTAAGTTTAGAAGGGTTGATCGGTGTTGTTTTGGCTTTTGCTAAAAAAATCGCCAAGGGATTTAAGTCAATGCCAAAAGCATTTCTGCTCAAAAGTTTACTTTCAATTAATGCGGAACCAGACCCGCAAAAAATATCACAAATTGTTTCTTCTGCCTGACTGTAGTTTTCTAAAAGTCGTCTTGCGACTTGCGGAATAAACATTGCCGGATATGTATGTATTCCGTGGGTGTAGGTTTTTGTATTTTCTCCCCTATAATCCCATGAGTAATCTATTCTTCTAACATATTTTTCATCATTTACTTTTTCTTTTTCGATTTCCGTTTCTAAATTTCTTATAATTTTTACAACAACCCCTCTTATTTCGACTTCCTTTCTGTATATGGGAAGCATTATTTGATTTGCAGGTTGCAATTTGAAACGATTATTCTCACGATAGAGTTTTTTTAGAGTTGCTTCGTTGTCATCAATAATTGCAACCACGGTTTGACCATTTTCAGCTGAAGATTGTTTTTTAATTATTACTGTGTCGCCGTCAAATATGCCTTCTTCTACCATACTATTACCAACAACACGTAAGGCAAAATGTTCATCAAATTTACTTAATCTATTTTTAGCAATTGATATTTTCTTTCCAATTACCTCAATTGCTTCAATCGGCTGACCTGCTGTTATCGTACCGGAAATTGGAATTTCAATGAGATTGTCATTTTTGCTTTCATCGCTAGTCAATTCTATACTTCTCGCACCATAATTTTCTTTAGTTATTATACCTTTATCTATTAATGCCTTTATATGTTGATGTACTGTTGACGAAGCTGATAGCTTAAAGTTATTACCTATTTCCTCAAAGGTGGGGGAGTACCCATGTTTTTCTATATAATATTTTATATAGTCGTATATTTCCTTTTGTCTTTTAGTTAGTGTCGGCATATGAATATATAATATCTTATAATTGTATTATACCGAAGATTAACCGAAGATGGAATAGTAGTTATCCACATGCTATAATAGACTTAAGACGTCAATAATTTCTCATAAATACATGCTATTAACTAAAACAAATTATTTACTCTATAGGGAATGTCCACAGAATGCCTGGGTGAAGATTTTTGAACCGAAGGAATACAACTCGAAGCAGATCTCTGATTTTGATAAAATGATTATGAAAACAGGCAATGAAATTGATGAGCTAGCGAGAGATTTATTTCCTGGGGGAATATTAGTAGAAGATAGAAATGATTATAAGAAATCTGAAGAACTTGTTGATAAAAAGGAAAAGATAATATATCAACCTGTTTTTTGTACAGATAAATTTGAGATGATTCCAGATATGCTTATATGGAATGATAATGAAAATGCCTATGACATTTATGAGGCAAAATCAAATAGTAATAGCAGTAATAAATATGATGAATCAAATAAGTATGATTTAGCATTCCAAGTTAATGTTCTTAAGGAAAAATCTATTCCAGTAAATAAAGTATTTATTATTAAATTGAATAGCGATTATATTCGTGAAGGAGATCTTGATTTAAATGATTTGTTTGTTATTGAGGATTTTACTAATGAGGTTATGGATATGGTAGGTATTGTCTTAAGCGAAATGGAAACGGCGCACGATTTATTGAAGAGAGAAAACAAACCTGATAATAGCTGTAGTTGCATAGTAAAAGGCAGAAGTACTCATTGCACATCATTTGATTATTTGAATCCGCATGTTCCTGAATACAGTGTTCATGATATATCACGAATAGGGAGTTCGAAGAAAAAATTATCTGAGCTGATTGATAGAGGAATCTATTCAATATTTGATGTACCTGAAGAATTCAAATTATCTGATATTCAAAGGAATCAAGTGAATGCAGCTATATCAAAGAAGATTGTTTTTAAAAAGACTGATTTAAAAGAATTCTTTAGTGAAATTGAATATCCTATTTCATTTTTGGACTACGAAACATATCCATCGGCAATTCCAAGGTTTAATGGATATGGTCCATATAACCAAATACCATTTCAATTTTCATTGCATATCAAAAAAAACAGGGAATCAGAACTTGAACATTTTGAATTTATACACACGAATAATGATAATCCCGATAAAATCTTTACACAACAACTGATAAAATACTTACCTAAAAATGGATCAATTATTGTATGGAGCAAACAATTTGAATCTGGTATTAATAGAAAATTAGCGGATAGGAATAGTGAAAGCATTGAATATATGAATGAAATAAATGATAGAATAGTAGATCTGTTAGTACCATTTCAAAAACAGTTTTATGTTCATCCGGAATTCAAAGGTAAAACATCAATCAAGTATATACTTCCTGCACTAGCCCCACAATTTTCTTATGAGGAATTAAATATTCATGATGGAGGAATGGCTGCAGATACTTGGAATAAAATAGTTAGTGGTACCTATAGTAATAAGGAAAATGAGAATATGTCAAAAGATCTTCTTTCATATTGTAAATTGGATACTCTGGCAATGTTTGAAATTTGGAATCATTGTACAAAGCTATTAGAACAGAAATAAATAACACACAAACCCCAAAATATGGGGCCCGGCCCCCACACCAATAATATATTAGTTTTAACCACTATCGATAATTTCGTTATTGGTGTGAGGGCGGAATAGAACACCTAAGTCAAATAGGAACGGGATTGCGTCCCCGATGCATTTACTTCGTAAATGCCCGGGTCGCAAAGGTTGCTGTTATTCTTTCTGTGATTGCTCACACATCCTTCGACTCTCTTCGTTCGCTCAGGAAATATTAAATTATTCTATGCGCTCAGGAAATATTGTGGATCTCCGGATCAAGTCCGAAGATGACAATATTTTTTTATTTACCCCACCAATGCTATAATACCTTCACGCATATAAATAGATAGTTCAAAAACAAAAGTGAAGCAATCGGACGCGCTGGATATATTGAAAATGGGACACAATGTGTTTCTGACAGGATTTGCCGGGAGTGGCAAAACTTTTTTGTTAAACAAATATATAGAATACTTGAGACAAAGCAATGTAGAGGTGGGTGTTACTGCTTCTACCGGTATCGCAGCTACTCATATGGAAGGTAGGACTATTCATTCTTGGGCGGGGATGGGAATAAGTTCAGAAATGACTAAACCTGAAATAAAAAAGGTCTTAAGAAAAGCTCACATCAAGAAGAGAATTGCTAGTACCAGAGTTTTGATAATAGATGAGATATCTATGTTAGGACACAGACAGCTGGATCTGGTGGATGAAATATGCCGACTGGGCAAGAAACAAAACATTCCGTTTGGGGGGATGCAGATTATATTGTCCGGTGATTTCTTTCAACTGCCACCAATTAATAAAGCTTCGGATGAAGGTGAAAACAAGTTTGCTACGGAGTCATCTGTTTGGCAGGAAATGGATCTGAAGATTTGTTATTTGGATGAACAGTTTCGGCAGTCAGATAAATTGTTTTCAAAGATATTAAATGACATACGGGATGACAAAGTAACAACGGATACGATAAGCACGCTTATGTCCCGACTAAATGTAGATATTGGTGATGAAATAGTTCCCACAAAACTGAATACGCACAATGCCGATGTGGATGCGATAAACAATCGTGAATTGGCAAAACTAATTGGTAAACCGGTG
>Ga0180007_10002084_pt1 | contig 24672 bp, 20 predicted proteins | sample MM_PC_MetaG_FD_121122 | JGI IMG/M metagenome (GOLD analysis project Ga0180007, IMG submission 121122) | Groundwater microbial communities from the Aspo Hard Rock Laboratory (HRL) deep subsurface site, Sweden - MM_PC_MetaG | ecosystem: Environmental > Aquatic > Deep subsurface > Groundwater... | reverse complement strand
GTTTTGCATTCTCCTCTCAAAGTTCACCTGTTGCCTTTCTATTCTGTTCTGAATCATACCAAGTCTTTCTTCTGTTATCTGACCACCTTTAAATAACTGTTCTGTTTCCTCCAGACGACGCTTAATTCTTTTCTCCGCCCAGCGTGCACGGATATCAGGATCCAAACGCATTCGCTCACGCATTGGTTCCGTGACATTTACCTTCAAAGGATAAAGAAAATCTCCCGGCAATGTATCTTCGGCCGCAAAAGCAACTCCTCCACCAACCGAAGTAACAAGTATCAATACAACAAGTGACATTGATACAAACCTGATTGTAATTAATGATTGAATTGAATCAAATATCGAATCAGAATCTGCTTTGAACGATCGCATGTATGACATAAAAGCTTTCCTGCCAAGATAGAACTCCTTCTGCGTTAATTCAACACCGACTGCCGATGAAGAGAAATCCTGCGAAAAGATCCTGTCATGCGACAGTGCACGCTCCTCTTTGTTGAGAGCTATACTTTTTGCATCTGCCATAAACTGATCAATCGGATTACGCATAATCAGGCAATAATGAACGCAATGTATTCATTCCTCTGTTAATTCGAACCGAGACGACATTTACAGATTCATCCATAGCTTCTGCAATTTGCTTTGGAGATAGTTCATCTATGTACCTCATAATAACTGCAGATCTGTATGGTTCTTTGATCTTCCCAAGAACTTCCACAACTTGTTTTTCGTTGAATACCTTCTCTGTTGCACGCGCAGAATTATCTTCCCCCGCAATATCGAACCCCTTTTCCTGCAAAGTTTCGAGTGACTCCTCTGTTCTCCTGCTCTTTCGTCTGAGCTGATCGACTATCAGATTATTCGCAATGCGATACAAAAACGCTCTCATATCTTTAATCTCCTTGCCATTGCCGGCATATTCCCACGACTTCATAAACGTCTCCTGCATCATTTCCATTCCTCTTTCACGATCTCCAATACGGAAGTAGCAATGCCGAAATATTGCATCGGCATACTGGTCGTATGCCTTTGTAAACTGCCGCTCAAGTTTGGAGTGAGACATTTCCTTATATGTAGACGGTTGGAGAGGGGTATTCTTACATAGAATATTTGTCTGAACCATGATTTTCATGATTAAAAGATTACCTTGATTTAAAATATTACCCTCAGTTCTAATCATCATGTAAATCCTTTAATCAAGCAAATCAAGGTTCAGACATCAAGAAACTGCCACACCCTCTCAGATCGTGGCAGTCCTGCAATGTAGAGAGCCAACCGCACTTCAAACAGCTGGCTCTCTTGTTTTCTTATGCGGCTACGCGAATAAAGATATATTCACATTTTATACTTAACGAATCTAATAGCGGCGTAGCGATATCCGGCTACGGCTTGGCTTTGCCGAGACGAGTCGCTTCGCCGTCATATCGAATTCAATGGTATAAAAGATCAATAGTACTCAATCGCGAAGCCGTATTACCTCCCCGATCTGTGTCGATCATATATCTTCAGGAAGCATGTTGATGCCTCTCCGCGATCCTCCATCTTCATACATTCTCCAACTCCATTACCTCTGCCCATCCTTCCCATAAATCTTCCCATCATCATTGGAGGCTTAATTTCGAATCCCTCAGAAACTGACTTAACACACTCCATCTTTTCGGTTTTGTCTTCTTTATCTTTACAAGCCTCCAAGGCGGTACGTGCTTCATCAGAAATTTCTGGACGAGGCATGTGCTTGAATCTCATTCCCATTCTGAATCCCGGCAAACCATTCTCTTCTTTGAGTGACTGCATGCATGTTTTACTTTCTTCCTTTGTTTCTTTTAATCTGCAATCTTCCAAGGCTGCTTTAACTTCTTCAGATACTCCAACCCCCTGTGCACTTACAAGAGGTACAAGAGCGAATAAAAGTCCTCCCATAATAGTGAGGGAAAATATCTGATCTGCGCGTGGCATAATTGTTTGGGGTAAAAAATAATTGTGTTACATGTTAGTAGACGGATGAGTGAGTGAACTCTTACAAAAAATATTTAAAAGTGGCTCTGCATCCCTGCAGAGCCCGTCCGATCGTATCGCTCGCCTCATACCTACGTCCGTTCCATTTCTCTGACAGTCCTCAAATCGTCTAGGGGCATGTATATCCCACAGCACCCGCAGATAATGGTACCAACCCCTAGAGAAATCCCGAGAATCAGATTCAACGGAAACGGACACATTGCCCCACAAACCGTGAGTGACAGAAGGCAAATTGTAATCACAAAACCGATCGCAAGTCTCCTCCTGTAGTAAGAACGCCAACCGTCGTAAAAACCCATTGGTCAATTCCTCCATTGTAAGGATCGGACTTTCGCAGCACACACAATATGTACTACTGTACAAAGATCGTAGCGGAAGATCGTAATCTTCCGCTAATATATTGTCATGCATTTTCCAGTCGAAATCGCCGACCACATCCTCAAACTTGCTGCAAAGCTGGGGATTGATCCTGCAGATATAGAAGAACAACACACAAAAGGCGGAGGTCACGGCGGACAAAAGATCAATAAATCCACAAATTGTGTGGAATTGACTCATGAACCAACCGGAATCACCGTCAGATATCAACATCACAGAGGACTACATCAAAACCGTAAAGAAGCATATGAATTGATGATACTCAAGATCGATGAGGAAGTACGTGGAGTGGAATCTGAACTCGCCCAAAAGCACCATAAAATAGAAAAACAAAAACAACGCCGCTCCAGAAGATCGAAGGAGAAGATGCTGGGGGATAAAAAGAAAAGAGCTGAGATTAAGGAGATGAGGAAGAGAGTGGATTTGTAGACATAAACAAACATTGAATACATTCATTAAATCAACCCCGCATCCATCTGCTCTTTCGCGACTGCAAGAGCATCCTTCCGTGACATGCTCGGGTCTACTTTCATCACCGCATCAGATATCATCTTAAGCTTCACCACATTGCACCTTGTTGCTCCTAGAGATTTATCATTGATAACTATTGGATATTTATAATGTGCTTCGTTAACAATAAGAGCAATTTCAGATATCAAATTACCCGAAAGATCTTTTGTTAATTGATTACTGCCTGAAAGAGTTTATGACGGTTCTATTCTCAAATATCCATCAATAGCCTGTAACATAGCTCTATAGCCCTCAGGTGTCAGATATCGCGTGTAATTATCATGCTGTAGATCTCGAAAGTTTACTCCTGGATTGAGAACAACATACTGTTTCTTAAACTCATCCAGAGGAATCACATTTCCATTGGTATCATGCGCAGCATCACTAAACGTACGACACGCTTCTAAAAAGTTTCCGCCGTTCATGAGTATCCAATTCTCTACACCCACACCCCCCCACCCACCATGCTCCACTTTCTTGTACGCGTTACCCAACTTGAGCACCTTCTTTGCCAACAAAACATTTGCCACTGTATGTTGATATGCTTGCTCTCCATAATGTTCCCGTATGTACCCCAGCTTCACTTCTACTGCTTGGTGCGTTATGAAATAGTCGATTTGTGAATTGGGAAGAATTGCTATATCAACATCAGATATGCCTGTCTCTGTTTCTGCCTTTTCTAATCTGATTTGATATCCCCCATTGTTCAGTGTGTGCGAATTATTCGTCCCCCCAAGGCGCTGAATTATTTTTTGGGCTATTTGTTCAGCACGTTTAAACGATGAACTTTCGCCACTATCATCAACCTTGAGCGTGTAATCGAAGTCAAAATCACCCGGCACATTCGTCCCTCTCCCCGTAGAACCAATATCGTAGAGCCTTGCACCACCCAAGCTGCTATCGTACGACGCTTTGAGCTCTACTCCTTCTTCTCCCAATACATTTGAAATTACCGCCTGCACCTCACGTGATATTTGTGTTGTCTCTTGGTTACCTTCAGCAACATGACGTGTGATCTCTTCAATGTCTTCTCTGTATCTAGACTGAACGGTTCCAGACACACCTTCTACACTCTCAACTACAACATAGTGGTCTCCACCAAAACGACTGATACCATTAAAGTTCGACCTAAGCTTGGAATATTGTTCCGGAGTGAAGATAAGATTGCCATGAGTATCTACGATAGGTATATAGAAGCCATTCTGTGCTATTTCAATGAAGAGATTATTCATTGTTTTTTCATCCTTTATAACAAGTTCATGAGCAATGATGAAATCGACCTGTGTCGATCCAAATCCTGTACGTATTCCAAAATATTGAGGTTCAGCACTACCTGTTTTAAATAACTCCAGCTTTCCTGTGTCAAACTTCTGCGTATCAGTTGTTGTCACTTGAAATTGATCTCTATCTTTTACAACTAATATAAAATCTCCATATCCACTAGCTACCGATGTGTTAACTGTGTAATTAAATCCATTTTTAGCATTTTCAGGGAGTACCATGGCGAGATCTGTGTCATATGGTGTCAAATCCTCATGTATTTGTGCTCCTAACATTTCCGGGCATGTGAATCCATCCTGCAGGCTTCTTGGTAAATATTCCTGTTGCACACCCTTCAGCAAATCACCTGCCCTGATCTCTAGTGTGCCATCTCGTGCCATTTCTGCAATTTGAAGCCCTCTTTCATGCGCATCTTTTTTGACACTACGCATTGCTTCCAAAACTTCTGTTACTGTTTCGTATCCAATCGGTTTGGCAAACATTTCAGCAACCCTATCACTAAGAGATTGTCCTTCTTTTGCACCAGACATTTGCTTAAGCATCTTATAGCGACTGCTCAGATCTGAAACAGATAACATGCTATTTGGATGTGCAGGTAATTGTCTGCCTTGCCCCAATTGTGAATTCTGGAATAGCGCCTCAAATTTTGCGAGACAGTGTGCAATCTCTCCTTGTTGTTCAGTGTCCGGTGTTACACCCACTTCTGTTTCCAGTACTTGCAACAATGCCTCTCCATCTTGAAGCACAGTAAGAAATGAACGGAGAGAAAGATTATCAGATTCAACGTGAACCCTCAGAATGTCTTTGTATATTTGGTGATAACGTTTTTTTCCTCCTGTTTTTTGTAAAAATGGACTCGATCCCACATCAACAGTTAGCTTCAAAGTTTCTGGATCATATAGAATTGCGAAAACTCTATACAGCTTTCCGGCAAGCGGTAAGTTATTTTTAACAAAAACTGCCTCAACAGCCTCATAGGAAGCAAGTGGGTCTTGTGTTGTAGCAAGAGAACGTGCCAATGAATCTTTCACTCTCTGCATTTCTTGCGACGGAGAGTGATCTATGCGCAAGAGTACTTGCACATAGCTTTCCCTGTGCTGCTTCGGGACTGTAACAACTGCACTAAAATTCTCTAAAACAAATGTTCTCCCTTTGGGATCACAAGTTACGATAAGATCTACCAAATCTTCTGATCCAATCGTATAGAGCATGTTTCGATTGTCAATAGGATGAAAAACATCTATACCTGCTTCATGAAGCCTGCTTGCAGTATCAATAATCACACTCTTTCTTTCTTTCTGAGTATCCAGTTCCGCTATCGCTTCTACATCTGACATTCTGAATTTGTATCCGCAGCGATCGCGTAATTCCTGAACTGTATCTTTAACCGCAAAAAGTTCAGATCTAATTATTGTATCACCGCTCATTACTCTATTCAAAGCTTGCAAAGAGGTCTGATATTCTTGTGAGACATCTGGAATGCCTTCGAAATTAGCACCGTCATCGATACAATGAACGACCATCGCAGGGGCGACATATCCGAATGATTCATGCAATTCAGAGGCAACTGACACATATTCAGGGTGCTCTTCTGCAATTCGTATCGAATCATCCCAATCTTGGCGACGGAGTCCCAAGTGCACAGGTGCGTCTTCCGTAGAATGACCAAAAGAGGCCAACACAACTGACACATCCGCAGAAGACAGTCTCTGCTGATACTCAGTATCATTCCACAAAGAAAAGACACCTCCATTTATTGAGGCAAAATCATCAAGAGTAAGGTAACATCCGTATTCTGTGTAAAGAGTATTCACAAATGATTGGAACTTTTTGTTTGCCACTATTTCCATTCTCTGTGGATCACTTACAAGTCCAATGAGTACTTCTGGATTTTTTGCCCACTCACGCTGGACATTTCGATTTGACTCTTCGAAAGGAACACAAAGTTCGAGAAAAGATAATACCTCAGCCTCATGAGCATATAACTCACGGAATTGTGCAATACTATTCCTTTCGACAGATAATCCCAATAGTGCCGATGTCCTTCCAACAAATGTGCGAAACCCTTGATTCTGCATAAAGTCTCCCCATTCACCCTGTTCTAATTCTCGAGTAATTTCTCTCATTCCCAATCTGCGAAGGGAAGAGTTCATAACCAAAGCATCATGTATGCTTGCTAATGTACCTTGTGATTCAGCATAAGCAATTCTTTCGATAGTTGAGTTACCCTGCGTATTTTCGAGCATGCTAAGAACTGCCTTGCACCTATCACTTCTTACAACTGTTAGATATTCATTTACAAACGAGAGATTAAATGTTGCACCGATGCTTGTAACAAGCTCTTGTATTTCCCCAATTATTTCTGGACTTAATTCATTTCTGCGCGAAAGAGCACATAGGTTTTCTATCGCTTCTTCCCTATTAGATGCGTACTCACCAACCGAAAGTGTTACTTCAACGCCATCAAATTTGCGCAGGAACGAAATAAGATCGGGATTCTGTACAATTGTTCTATAAACAGATGATTCTGCCGTGAGATCAGAGGCTTTGAATTCAATCCCAAGTGCAAGTAGCTTCTGCAAGGTTTCCTGAGGATCATTTATGCTTTCGAATAGTCGAACAATATCGACTGCATTCTCTGAGGAAATAGCAAATTGTCTTTCAAAGGAAAGATTAATAGAATTGTCATCAAGCAAAGAGGTTCTTTCTTCTATAAGCCTGAAGCCCATTTGTTCATGTTCACCTATAACACGATCTCTCTCCTGTGATGGAACTTGTATTTCTCTGCGATCTGGAACATTTTGCTCAAGCGTTTCAGTAAAGGAAGCAAATTCATTTTGTCTATCTCCGTCTATTTGCTGTACTGCCTCTGCCACTATCTCAGCATTCCTTCGCTCTGCCCTTGTCTCTTTTCTTTTTGCACCTCCAGGAAAATAATCTTTCCAACCCACCAACCCAGCGTCCATCTGCTCCATTGCAACTAAATACGAATCATCTGCACGAGAAATGCCTGCCGCTTTGCATGCCGTTAAAATCATCTTAAGCTTAGCAGCATTTCTCATTGTCGCTTTCTCCGATTTATCATCGATCTTTGTAGGATGCTTGTGATGAGCTGCTGTTACAGTTTGCGCGATTGCGGTTATTTGCTCGGGACTCAATCCACTTGAAATTGGGTTGTTTCTAAGGAATACCTCAGCAAGCTCCGTTCTTGTATCATCATCAATATTTACTTGCTTCAATTTGTCCTTTAAAGATTTTGGATTGGACCGTGCTAACAATTTCATTTCATCCAAAGATTGGTCCGTCTCTTGAGCAGGTGGAAGCGGAGCCTTCGGCATTTCTTTCCCTGGCAAAATACCTCCATTTGCTTTCTTTGGTTCAATGTCAATTTGTGAGGGCGGAGGAGGGGGCTTTGGTATTAATTTGGGTGGAGGAGGGGGAGGAATTTTTGAAGTTATCGCACTCGGCAATTGAGCTGACACATCATCATCTTCAGTATAAGTAGTTCCTGGAACCAAATTACCTAATTTGTCCCACCACTGTAGCTGCTCTGACATATGTTTATCCACAGAAGAAGGTGATGAAAAGCGCTGTACAGCTGCAAGGCTTATCAGCCGATACTTATTTGCATTTGCTTTAAATATCGATTGCAACTCTGAAGAAGAATTTATGAAATTTGCATAAATTTCAGGTTCAGTGTCATTTGTTCTAAATCTGAAGAATTCATCAATAAGTGCTTCCAGAGATACGCCAAGTGGAACATTGTATTGTAATTCTCTGGGTAGATTCAATGCCGCTTGAAATGTTTCATCTGATACTGGTAATCGGGAGCGGGCGGATGAGTGAGTGATTAGCGTCTTGCGTTCACATACATCTGCTCCTATCTCCTTTCCAAATTCAAGTACCTCATCTACCTTTCGAGTTAATTGACCAAACGTTTCTATATTATCTGCTGACATTGTCGAACTACTAAATTGTAGGAAAGTATTTCTATCTACAGAAATTCCTTTCTGTTCTAAAATGCTTTTGCATGCAGTAGTATTTCTATACCTAAGATTAAACAGAATTTTTAAATCTTTAGGATTATCAGAAAGTTGAAGTAAGTTAATGCAATTTTTTTCAAACTCATCAAAATTTCTCGAGAACATGGCAGCATATAAAAATGTATCCTCAGTAACTCCTTTTGCTTTACCATATTGCACACATACATCGGCAATATCACGAGCTTTGTTTGCCCTGTTAAGTACATCTCTGTTTTCAGAGTATGTAGTTACTTCCGATTCAATCTCCCCAAATCGTCGCCCTTCAACAAGATATGCAGCAAATTCATCACGGAAGCTTCCGAAACCATCATTAAAATCTGCTGAAGATTCATTTACCTCTCTTGGGAAGCCGCTACGCTGAAGAAAGTTCCAGATAAAATGATGATATTCATGCTTAGTTGAATTATTTACTTTGAGAGCATCAATAAATTCTTCTGTGGTTCGTGCATCGCCTTTTCGCATAACCATAAAACTGGGATTATCTCTGTCAGTAGAACCAAAATTGATTGCTGCAGCTTCCTGCCGTACTACATCAAATTCTTTTAGAATACTTAGACCTTCAGAATCCACTACAATTATTGGAATACCGGAAGTGGGAGAAGAGTAGGTGGCATGCGGGAGCAGACGATCAATAACAGTTTGGATTTTATCCGCTGGCTCCCCCTCCATCACACAACGAATCAAATGTTGTATTTCCTCTCCTTGGTGAGCCTCCATGTGTTGATTATTATTTTCCAATTCTGCTAAAAACTTTTCAGTTCCCCTACGATAAAGTGGTCTCACGGGTTCCGGTAAATCGTTTATTGTAGCTTCTAAAAGAGCTTTTTTCGCAGTTGTATCACCGCTATCCAAAGAAATATCAATGACTTTTTGATAGAAAACTGCATTTGCTTTCGCAAGTTTTGATACTCGACTTGTTTCTGAATTTTTCGCCGCCTCCTTTGTCATTTCACTAATAACAACTTCCTCATTTTTGACTGTCGCAGTTACACTCCCATCCTCATTAACCTTAACCTTAACCCCCTGCGCTCTCAGGTATTCCGAAAGTGAAAGTTTTCCTTTAGGATTTAGATTTCTGACCTTACAAGAACCATCCTCCTGCACCGTAAGTCCGTATTCCCTCTCCAGAACACTTTCGCCTTCCTTATTTCTGGATTGATTGCGCAGATTTCTGATTAATTGCGATTCATTTGTTCTTTTGTATTCACGTACTACTTTGACATCTTGTGTTCCACCTTCCTCTGGAATTTTGACTTTTTCCGTTGCCTCGACTCTGACTGTGTCACCATCCACTGTAATATCTGTAATACCTTCGGATGCTAAGTCTGCTCTTAAGTCATCCAGTGTTCCGCTGTATTCATATCCAAGCTTTAGGCCTTCGACCGCACTTCCATCTTCGCTCTTGAGCACCGCTCTGCCCTCAAGTGTTGTTTGTGACCGTGATCCTGTAACAAGGGGATGGCCTTTTGCACAATTAAGAGCAGCAAAAACAAATGCGCAACCTTTCAGGATTCTAGAAGCAACTTCGTTATCGGCCTGATCTGCGCTCGCAGCTGCCCATTCAAACCCACCTTCACCTCCTTCTTCATAAAACTCTTGTAATACTTCTTTGGAAAATTTTGCAGCTTGAGATTGCCCTCCGGGAAGCTTTTCCAGTAGATCATCTACTTTTCCAAGTGTTTTGGCAGTTTTTGTAATTGCACGAGCCATTACCTCCTTTGGGCTCCATCTGGATACTCCTTTGCTTGCAATTTGCCGGGATAAATTTCCAAGATATGATCCTGTTCCAATTAATAAAGCAGATGTAATGAAACTTGTCCCAACTTGTATCCCCATGGAAGAAAAATATTCAGTTACATCAATTTCTTCATTATAAAGTTTTTGTGTATCTGAACGCATGCTTCTGTATGTCATTCCAACATACGATTTTCCAAGTTCCGAGCCAACGTAAGAGCCAACGGAAGTAACCGCACTCATTGCAAGAATCGCAGCAGGTGCACTAAGTCCTCCGGTTGGAACAGCCATTGCCGCAAGTACTGCCGCTGAAATCGCGGACGCGAGTACTATTCCGTTTGTTTTAAACCATTTTTCCCAGTCATCTTCATCAAAATCAGGAGACAGAACATACGAACACAGTTCTTCGACCTGATTACCATTCACAAGAACCGCAATCGCATCAAGTTGAACTTCCAGTGAGCGTACTGTGACTTCCAGATCGTCAGGCATTGCACCTCTTGGGAACTTCTTAAGCTCACTAACTGCATGCTTCATCGCTGTGTAATACTTACTTAAATCACTTTTCTCTCTTTTGTAAGTTGAAAGAAGATCGCGTGCAAATCCCCGCGCCATGGAAGAGAAGCCAGCGGTTTTTTCTCCACGCATTCCGCTTTCGAACAGATTATTAAACGGCTGGAACTTTTGCATAATACTTTGGCCGGACTTTTCCAATCCAACTGCAGACGGATGATGCAAAAGTGCAAGACGCAAATCCTGCTCTGCGCTTTTTGACTTCGCCAATTCTTCAGATTCAATATGTTCCCCTGATGCCAAAACAATACCTTCTTCTTCACCCTCTTCAGGTTTTGCAAAATCTATGTCTTCTTTTTTCAGAATACATTCTTCCTGTCTGGGGAACATGTATATTTGTACATCAGTATCGCTCACCGGACCATAGCCGAACCCACTGCTGCCTAGATTACTCATCGCAGTCCTTGCATTGTCCCTGACGGGTTCAATTGTACTTGGTACACGCCTGAGAACCGGAGTCATTCCTTCAGGCGCATTCGCGATAAGCTCCTTTACTCCTTCTTCAAAATATACTCCCTGATGAACCGTTCCATCCGACATCCTTATATCTCCTTTTGGTTGAGCAGCCCCCCAACCGGTTGCACGAAATTCCGTATTACCGCTTTTTTTGACGCCTGCCAACGACTGAGCACTGCGCTCAACCAATGAAATTGTTCCTCCCTGTTCAACCTGCAATCTGGTTTCTCTTATCAGCGCTACTTCCTGCATTCCATCCATTGCAGATGATAATGCATCTTTATCCCGCCCTTCCAATACTGCAATCTGCACCGAAGAGAAGGAAGATTCCAATAATCCTTTGCCTCTTAAATTTTTAATTGCTTTACCCGCGCATTCTTTCGCGTAAGGATCTTTTTGCCAAACATTGTTTGGAACAGAAAGTAATGTACTTAACAAAACCTGATCTGCTTTGTCAGGATCATTTGCCCGCAATAACTCGTAATTTGCCAACGCAAGATTCATTCCCTGATTGTCCAATATCTCTCTCCTTAAGCTGACTCTGCTTGCCAAACGATCTGCTTCTTCTGCTACTACTCGAACTTCCTTTGCTCTACTGGCAATAATTGTACTGCGATTTGTTTTAAATAGTCCCCAGACTTTCTCGGGCTCCTGAACCATCTCTGCTATAAAATCATGAAGTCTTTTTAGAGTTCTTTGTTTTGATTCCAATTTCTCTCCGTCACTTTTAATATTTTCCAATAGGCGCTCATGACGAATCCGCATCAAACTGATTTCAATTGGAATTATAATTGTATCTCTGCCCGATGCTATGTGATTTAACAAAGAGGCAACTTCGGTATTCGATAGTCCAACTCTGGTTTCATTAGCAATACTGATTATCCTATTAATACGTGTAATGGATCGTTCCAATGGAATACTGTGCTCATTTTCGAGATACTTATTAGCAAGACTTTGTGAGACTTCGGTGCTCATCCCCAAAGATTTAAATTGTCTGCTTATGTTTTCCTGATTTTGAATTTCTTTTTCTCCGTTCTCCGCTGCCCTTGCAACTCTGTCCACTCTTTCGTTGAACAAAACTGCACGAGGATTATCCGGATTAATCGATTCGTTTGTAAACTCGCGCTTAAGAGAGCCTAATTCGAATTGAAGTTTTTCTCCGCGACTCCCATCGTGCCGAGCACAACGCTCTACAGTTTGAATGCGCCTTAGTAACACATCCAAGCGTCTTGATTTTTCCTGAGCTTCTTTGCTTGCTTGGTCTTCCTGTTTTTCAGGAGATTTATCCGGCCGTTCATGATTGAATGATCTATTCATAATCAATATCTTCGAAAAAATTATCAAGATCTATTTCTTCTTCGTCTTCTGCATCCATTTTTTCCTGTTCTTTGTGTAAACTCTTTAAAGACTTCGAAAGCATCTGCTCAAGTCGACTCAGAAATTTAATATCATCCTCTTCAACTGCTCTGTCCACAGCGTCCCGCATCATTTTGTCTATTACTTCACCCTCACTATCAAGAACACCTTTTAGTTTTGTTAAACGCACACCCGACATCGTTGGCAATATGGTTTTAAGCTCCATTTTATGCCTCTGTGTTAGCAGGATGGACCGCTCAATTAGGTCTTCAAGAATTTTTGTGTCTATTTTGGACATTTCCTCTTATTATAGCACAAAAAGCAACATTTGGGCTATCTTCATGAAATTATATTCAAATAGATACTATTTGGCTTGTTTATAACAAATAGCTATCAATTACTCAGGATTCATTAACAGCCACCACCTCCAACAAATTCTTCACCGCCACCTGCTCCTGCGTAAACGTCATCTTCCCCTTCTGCGCCCTATCGGCAATTATCAAAGCAAGATGGTAAAAAAAGTATTCGTGTGGTCGATTGAATGACTGAATATTTTGCCATTTGAGTTTTGGAAATGCATTATTTAATTCCTGACGCATTACTTCCATGTTTGGCGCATGTATTTGGTATCCATTAACCAGCAGAACATAAACCAGTAACGTAACAGCAAGACGTTTATTTCCATTGCTAAAATGATGACTATCTATCACGGAACAAAACATATAAGCAGCTTTACCAAAAACGCCTTTGTAGTCTGATCGTTTCATTAACTGAAAAACTGCATCTAAACGCTTAGTCCCGTTTGTTTCATATTTATAATCCGGCGCAGGCTCCTCTGTTGCCATCCTGTCGCGTATGTACGGGAATATTAATTGCTCGCAAATTGTTAGGCTTGGATATTTCATAATTATTCTTTGCTTAATTCACGAATAACTTGTCCGATCAATTGATCAAATTCTTCAAAATCTATGCCTGACTTACTGGCCGCTTTTTTGTGGCCTTTCGTGTTAGAACATTTTGCAATCAAATCTCTAAGCACTCCTGACTGCAAAAGTACTTTTCCAAGATCGGGGCTAAGAATCACGGCAACATCTTCTCCATGATTCTGGACAACAACGTAATCTTTCAGTGAGTCTATGACCTCCTTGGTTTCTTTACGAAGCTGCGTAACTGTAATAATGGGGAAAATTGAGTCCATGCAAATATGATATCAAATGTATACATATTTGTCTACATATTTGTAGATATTTCTACTGATTATAAACACGACCGCCAAGTTGCACCCCATCACTACCGATTTACACAATGAAGCATACGCAACGTGCGTGCGCCTTTTTTATTTGTATATAAACAAAAGGTCACTGGTCTGCCCGCCGTAGCTCGGAGCGTAGCGGAGAGCGAAGGTGGGTCACTGGTCGAATGTCGAATGTCGACCTAAACCCCCTTCCCCTCCCACCTACGTTCGACTAAGCTAAAGCTCCGTCGAACTTCGGCGGGCAGACCTGCAACTTATATTTTTTTGCCTTCCTGTAGTCTCTTCGCCAATGTCCTCAAATAATTAGTAGAAACCTTCATGACTTTGTATTCCCCGGTTGTCGGATCCCACACTCTCTTCTTTTGAATATTGGCCTGAAAAGTCCTTCGGGTATGTCTAAGCGAATGACTTCGGGTGTTACCGAAGGCAGTGCTTTTGCCGGTCTTGATACATTTGCGGGACATTTGAGCCAAGTGATTGTACTCGTGAGGGGTTTGGAGGTCAAATTATTAAAACGGAAAATGGAAAGTGGAAAACGGAAAATAAAGTCTCTATTTATTGTAAATCAGAGCTATGAGCCACTTTAGCATTTTTCACTTTCCACTTTCCATTTTCCACTAATTTCTTTGTTCTATCATCTAATTCCACTAAAGTAAGTCTACCAATGACCTTCCTCAACCCCACCTTTATAATCGCAGTTCTAATAGGTCTCTCCGTCCACGAAGCCGCACACGGGTACGTGGCTTATAAGCTTGGTGATCCGACTGCCAAGATGAACGAGCGAGTCAGCTTAAATCCCCTTGCGCACTTAGACCCCATCGGAACATTGATGTTTTTTATAATAGGTTTCGGTTGGGCAAAGCCGGTTCCTGTGGATCCGAGATATTTCAAGAATCCTAAAAGGGACAATATGCTGGTAGCCCTTGCCGGTCCTGCTGCAAACCTGATAACTGCTTTTATCTGCTTCTTTGTTCTAATCACACTCTTTGAATTTGGAAATGGGGGCAGTGTTATGTCACTGATGAGTATTTCCGGTGGGGAATCTACAACGATTATTCTTGTTCAAAGAATCTTGAGCAGAAGTATTTTTGTAAATCTGGTACTGATGGCATTTAACTTACTACCAATTGCACCTCTTGATGGATCAAAGATTCTGGAAGGTTTTATTCCATATCAATATGAACGTGAATACGCAGAATTCATGCAACGCGGTCCGATGATACTTATCGTCTTGATCGTAGCAGGAATGTTTTTGAATATTCCGATCTTAAGTTCGTGGGTATTTGGAATATCGACGGTGGTGCTTAATTTGATGGGGGCGATTGCAGGGATTATATAAGGAATATTGGAATACTGGATTATTGGAACCGTGATTGGAATATTAGAATATTGGGCATTGTTACTGGTGACATACCCAATATTCTAATATTCCAATATTCCATTACTAGAAAAATCAAGTACAATGGAAACCGATGTCTAAGCTTTCTATCTTCACCGAACTCTGGAACTTCATGCGAATTCGCAAGAAGTGGTGGCTGCTGCCAATAATCATCGTGATCGCCCTTTTGGGATTGATTCTTGTGTTTGCACAGGGGTCACCGCTGGCGCCGTTTATATATACTGTATTCTAAATACGTTGCTACGTTGATTAGTTGCTAAGTTGCTACGTTAAATTTAGACAATACTTTAACATTGTCCAACATAGCAACGTAGCAACCTAGCAACGATATAATTATCCTCGATTGCTTCGGTTGCCTTGATTGCTTCGGTTGCCTATCCTACAAGCATATGAAAATCCCTCGATTTCTTAATCCGCTCTACAAACTCTGGTGCTCCTTCGCCGAAATACTCGGCCGAATCATGAGTTTCCTGATCCTGAGCGTTCTTTGGCTCACCTTCTTTTCAGTTTATGGAATAATTCTAAAAATAATTTCGATAAAGAATTTATGGAAAAAAGATCCCGAAACTTACTGGGTGGATCCTCCAAAAGATGCTGGAATGCAGTATCAGTTTTAAACTCCTTCTTTAACCTGACTTTCGGATGAGATTTTAATAAGCCTTTTGGCTTCTGTGCAAATAAATTCAATATCCCCCATCGAAGGATGACTTAATGATTCCCGTTCATGTGATCCTGCAAAAGCAGCTTTTGCAATTTGCGATGGCATCGAATCGGCAAGAACAACAATCCGGTTTACTGACTGATGATTCTTGAGCAGAATTGCAGCCACTGCACGAAACAATCGTAATTGCTGCAAAGCAATCTGATACTTAAGTGTGTAATCTCTATCTTCTTCTGCTTTTGATCGCTTCCTATCTAAAACTAACATTTCTGCCCTAAGATATCTTGAGTATCCAAATCTTGTGGAAGATCAGGAATCCGAGCCTCGATATGATCCCATAATGTTTCTGCTTTTGCCATAGTTCGATGTTACAATCGAACGATTATCAGTCAATTATTTAGTAATAAAAATCGGTTATCTGTTAGAAAACATCAAAAGTTCTTGAAAGTTAACGTAGCAACCTAGCAACGTAGCAACGATACTATTATCCCTGCTTCTTTTACTTCTTTTGCTCAGTTCTCTGTTAACATATCACCATGTCACCCGTCTACATCCTCGGCATCTCCTGCTATTACCACGACTCCGCAGCAGTTCTTCTAAAGGACGGCGAAATCATCTTCGCAGCACAGGAAGAGAGGTACACAAGGAAAAAGCATGATGATGATTTTCCGATAAATGCAATTAACACAGCACTTGAATTTGCAGGAATCACTGTAGAAGATTTGAGCGCAGTTGCTTTCTACGAAAAACCATTCACAAAGTTCTTTGACCGAATCCTGAAGACCTTATTCAAAGTCTGGCCACTTGGTTTCATGCAATACCAGTACGCAATGCAGGATTGGATGACCAAAAAACTTTGGATTCCTCAGAACATCAAAAAGGAATTGAACTATAAAGGAGAAATCTTCTTTATCCCCCATCATGAGTCGCATGCATGGTCGAGTTTTGGTGTTTCGGGATTCGAGGATTCTACTATTGTTACGGTTGATGGTGTTGGAGAATGGGCGACAGCCACTATTGGAAGTGGACAATGTGAGAATGTTAAATCAAGCCTTGAAGGTCACTCGTCACTAGTCACTAGTCACTCGTCGCAAGCAAGTGTGACCAGCGACCAGCCATCGACTCTGAGGCTCAGGCTCGAAGAGCGACCAGTGACCAGTGACGCATCCGTGCTCAATAATATTCCAACCGTCAAGATTTTGAAGGAAATCCACTACCCCCACTCACTAGGACTCCTTTATTCCGCCATAACCTACTACCTCGGCTTCAAAGTAAACTCCGCAGAATACAAAGTAATGGGCCTTGCGCCGTATGGTGAACCCAAGTATCTGAAACAGATGCGCCACCTGATTGATGTTAAGGAAGACGGAAGCTTCGCGCTTAATATGAAGTACTTTTCCTTTGAGCATGGACTTAGGATGACTAATAGAAGACTCGAGAAATTACTTGGTGAGCCTAAACGTAAACCAGAAAGTGAACTTGAGCAGTTCCACAAAGACATTGCACGCAGTCTTCAGGACATGACGGAGGAAATAATGATGAAGATTGTGTCGCATGCAAAAGAAATAGCACCATCACAGAATCTTTGCCTTGCAGGAGGCGTTGCACTTAACTGTGTTGCTAATGGGAAAATACTGAGGAGTGGATTATTCGAAAATATTTACATTCAACCGGCTTCGGGTGATGCGGGAGGTGCACTCGGAGCTGCTTTGGGAGTTTGGTATAAGAAATTTGCACCCGCCACAACGGAAAGCCGCGGCTTTCCGCTACAGAGAATGGAACACTCATCTTTCGGAGATGAATTCTCCGATGAAGAAATCGAAAAATACCTTAAAAAAGAAGATATACCTTTCTATAAAATGTCCGACGAAGGATTGATTGATCGTGTTTCAACCTTGTTGGAAGGAGATAATGTGATTGGATGGTTCCAAGGCAGAATGGAGTACGGTCCGCGCGCACTTGGTAACAGATCTATCATTGCCGATGCGAGGAACAAAGATAATTGGCAAAAAGTTAATATGAAAATCAAATTCCGAGAGTCATTCCGTCCATTTGCTCCAACTGCACTCGAAGAAAGTGCTTCCAAGTATTTTGATCTGAATGTTCCTAGTCCTTTTATGCTTCTTGTTGCAGATGTTCATCCTGATCAACGTGAAAAAATTCCTGCAGTGACTCATGTTGATGGTTCTGCAAGGATTCAAACTGTTAATCGTGATCAGAATGAAAGATATTATGACCTTATAAAAGCTTTTGAGTGTAAAACAGGCTGCGGTGTGATTATAAACACCTCATTTAACGTTCGTGGAGAACCGATTGTCAGATCACCTGAAGATGCGGTTAATTGTTTTTTGAATACTCACATGGATTATTTAGTAATGGGAAATTATTTATTGATCAAAAGAGAAATGCCGGATGAGCGTGTGTTAAATAGGAAGGATTATTTGGAGAAGTTCGAATTGGATTAGTTTATTTGCCATAGAGTTGATCATGCGTCCCAAACTCAATAAATATTGCACAACCACTGCCATCAGGGATATATATTGCTCTATAATCGCCGGTTATATTTATACTTCTGTGTCCGGCATATTCACCTTTGAGAGGATGATTATGCAACCACTTATGAAAAGGGTCATCAACAAATAGCTTCAATCTCCGCTCCAATGCAGATTTTAGCTTTTCGTTGCCACGTTTCTCAAAGCTATCTTTAAACGAGGGTGACTTTGCAATTTTCATTCACCACTACATTACAACGTAGCCATAAAGTCGTCTACATTCTCAAAATATTCTGGTGAATTACTTTTAAAAAACTCTTTTGACATCTGTATTGATTGCACTAATGAACCATCTTCACCCAACAAATCGGATGAGGTTTCTTCGAATGCAATAACATCATTTCTGCCAGTCTGTTTTGCCCCACCCAAATGAAGCTTGACGAAAAATAAATTGCCAGTGTCGGTGGTTATAATTGTCATTTCTTTATAAATTTTGTAAGAACACTTACAATTTCCTTGGCATGCCCAGAGTCTACAATTATTCTTTCTAAGAGAACAGATTGGTCACCCATAGGATCCTTAAATACAAGTGTCATAATAATATTTCCACTTTTGTCTTTTGCGAAATTCATTACATTACAAAGTTTGGGTACAATCTTTTCCGGACTCGATGAAACTGCCAACTCTTCCTTTGCCTTCGTTTTACGTGATGATCCTTTTGCCACGATTACATTATACACGCAATACTGTTATATTAGAATAGAAAAAGTATGAAAAAGGAGCTTATAATCAACCTTGGCCTTCTAATAGGAAGCCTCCTCATCTTCTTCTTTGCCATAGAATTCGTCCTACGCATAACAGGACTCCAAAGTGCCAAACCCAATCCTCCAAAGATATTCCAACAAAGTAATTTTGCTGACATAAGTTATGAATTGATCCCAAATTTAAAAAATGAAAAAGCTTACAGAGGACTGGTTTCCACAAACAGCTTGGGTTTTAGAAGTCCTGAAATTGAATCGGGTAAACCAATTGTCGCAATATTAGGAGACTCAATCACTTTTGGTTATGGTATTAATGACGATCAGACATTAAGTGCTTATATGAGTAACCTGAATTCTGAGTATAACTTTTTAAATACAGCAGCTCCCGGCTATAACTTGGAAATGGAAGCTGCAACCTATCGCGAGAAGGTACGACACTTAGATCCTGCAGTGATAGTTCTGGTTTTCTACTTTAACGATCTGACAGGAACAATAGGAGTAATTGATGATCTGGGAATACTGCGCTCAAATGACTGGAATCCTAGCCAACGTGACTGCAGACCGATTGACAAAGGCTTGCTTGGAATGATCCCCGGTAAATGTTGGCTGGATGAACACAGCGCTTTTTACAAAGCTTTCAAAAAAGTGATCAATCTTAGATATAGTAAAAAGCACATTGCAAAGTTAAAAGAAGAATCCGATGCAAATCTACTTGAGGATGAAGTCACGGATGTACAACTTGTTAATTACTCCGCACAATTGGACTCATTCGTAGCTTTAATGCCCGAAGATCAAAAAAGAATATTTGTTATATGGCCGGATCATCTTATGCACACATCTTTGCCTAAGCTGATCGCAATTGCGGAAGAAAGAGGATTTAAAGCCATAGATTTGTATGAGACTTTTGAGAATAAAGTCCCGACTTTGGGCTGGGATACTGTTCATCCAAATCCTGAAGCTATTGAGGGAGCAGCCAAAATAATCGTTGAATCAATAAATTTGAACGAGTAACGAACAACGAGTAACGAATTAACGAATTTGCAATAATCCCATTGCCCAAAAATTAAATCCCACTCAAAACTCTCTCCATCCTCCTCCTCCAATCAAAATACCTTGCCTGCTCTTTCCTTAAACCTACTTTTACTTCATCTCGATCATCCAAAGCTCTTCCAATTGCATCCGCAAGAGACAAGCTGTCCCCCGCATCACAAAACTCAACAATATTTTCATCAACACAATCCCTGACCGGAGGAATATCTGCGCAAACCGTCGGTTTACCTACTGCTAAGTATTCCAGTAACTTCAAAGGTGACGTATCACGCATAAAGTATGGATGAGAACTTGCCGGCGCAGGATAAACACAAACATCACACTTTGTAATACATAACGGAACCTTTGCCTGATCCACCCGACCTTCGAATCTGATATCTCCTTCCGTAAGTCCGATCGAAGACGCCAACTCTTCGTAAGCTTTCTTCCAATCATCAGGGCCTCCAACAATCCAGCAAAATACATTTTTGCCTTTATCCTTAAGCTCCTTAACTGCGCGCATAAGTTCCGGTATTCCTTTTTCGATTTTATACTGAGTAATCAAAGAACCGACGTATCCGATTACAGGCTTCGAAGATAAATCCCAATTATCTTCAGATACATTCTGATATTTATCAAAATCAACACCATCCCCTTCCACTATTACTCGACTTGAATACACTCCGAGTTTAATTAATTCGTCCTGCATGGGAGTTGTAAGACAAACAACACGCTTGCATTTGTTACACAAACTAATAAATCTTTTTTTAAATCTGTTAGGGATTGTATGTAACTCTAGTACCACCGGCATCTTGCTTTCCAAGAGAGGAGCAAGAATATGAGGTGAACGTACGTAAATCAGATCAGCTGAATGTGTACTCAGGAACTTCTTGAGTTCTTTTCTATAGAAATACATTGTAATAACCATCCACAAAAATCCCGGGATCCACCTCTTCCCAAGCGCATCGTAATTCTTGAGTCTAATGAATTTGATTGAACCGGGCAGTCCGTAATATTCATGAACAGGTTCGTGAATATAATTCTTTGTGAATGGAGCCACTATCGTCACATCATGTCCCATATCCGCCAAAGCTCTGCAAACGGCTGTAATTTGCAGCCCATAGGCTTTTTCGGCTGGAAAACGAGTATGGACGGCATAGGTGATTCTCATTGGGGATAGATTAATGATTTTTGAGGGTTATGTAACGTGGATTGGGGAGTTTGTTTATCTTCCTAACCGACCTCCGCGCATTGGCGCGCCTGCCCCTCTCCACTTGTAGTCCCTCTCCTCCCAGCTCCCTCTCCCCCTGGCCCCCTCTCCCGAGGGGAGAGGGGGAACGCCGCAAAAGAAGATAACAAACACTGATTTCACCAATGTTGGAAGAGAACAAACTTTGAATTCTCCAATAGCAGAGCTCCCCTCTCCCCTCGGGAGAGTGGCCGGCGCGCCAGATGCGCGGAGGGAGGACAAGGGGAGAACCCAATAAACTCCAAAATCTCAATTCCATATTCAATAATTAAGCTAAAATCTTCCTAAATGGACAATAAATCAGTTCTCTTCCTCGGCTTCTACGATCCCACCTCCCCCCGAACTCATACCCTCAAAAAAGACTACGAGGACGACGGTTTCGAAGTATTGGAATGCAGAACAGATAAAAAGGGGTTCTTTCCGAAGTGCTTTGATCTTATTAAGAAATACAAGAAGTATAAGAATCAAATTAGTGAAGTATGCGTTCTATTTCCGGGACATCACCTAATGCCGCTTGTCTGGATACTTACGCGGTTCCCGAGGAAGAAGCTTACCTTTGATGTATTCATATCCGTTTACGACACACTTGTCGGTGACAGGAAGAAGGTTTCCAAGTGGAATCCTGCAGCATGGTTTTATTATTTGATCGACTTTGTAAGCTGTCACTTAGCTGACGAGATTCTTATTGATACCAAAACACATCGTGATTTCTTTATTCAAAAGTTCAAGATCCATCCAAAGAGAATTTCTGTTGTATATCTGGAAACCAGAAAAGATCTGTTTGTGCCAGATTCCAGATTCCAAAGGCCAGATTCCAATGATCATTTTACTGTTTTCTTTTATGGATCATTTATTCCACTACAAGGAATTGATACCATTCTTAGATCAGCAAAAATTATTCAGGATAAAAACTCTCCAATTAAATTCAAACTTCTGGGTGCAGGACAAACAAAACCGGGAATGATTAAACTTAAAACAGAGTTAAATCTGAATAACACAGAATTCCTCGACTTTGTTCCACTTGAAGAGCTGCCTCGTCATATAAATAGCTCTGATCTTTGTTTAGGAATCTTTGGAACTTCAGATAAGGCTCAAAGAGTAATCCCACATAAAGTTTTGGACTATTTGGCATGTGGAAAGAAAGTAATCACAGCTAATAGTCCTGCAATTCTGGAACGATTTGCTAATAATCCTGATGTGATACTCTGTGAAGCAGGTAATGCAGAGGAGCTTGCTAAGCTTATTCTCTCACAAAAGACTAATGGATGAGAAACTTCCCATCAGCGTGCATGTACTTACGTGGAATTCGGGTAAAACCCTTCGCGCAACTTTGGAGAGTGTAAAACAATGCAAAGAAATTCTGATTATTGATGGTGGAAGTACAGATGACACTCTTAGAATTGCATCCGAGTACTCAGCAACTGTAATTCCACAAAGAGATGAGCAGAACCAAGGAAAACCGATAACGAATTTTTCTGAAGTAAGAAACCGCGCTCTTTCATTTACAACCCAACCTTGGATCCTTGCACTTGATAGTGATGAAACTGCGTCGGTAGAACTTATGGAAGAGATTGGTGAAATATCCATGAGCACTACTCCTTCTGCCAACTGGGTTCCAAGACGATATGTTTGTGATGATGGAACAGTTATTGCTCATGCAAGCACCTATCCGAATAAACGCATCTACTTTTTTCATAAAGATGCTGTTAATCGTTGGATCAAACCTATTCACGAACGAGTTGAACTGAATGATGGAGTCCATCTCTGTGATCTTAATGGTTACACCAAGGCTCCACTCCCAACTGTTAAGGAATTTAAAGAAAAGAATTTAGAGTATATCAAGATGGAAGTGAGTATCTCGGAGAATAAGGGGTGGGGATTTTGGCTAAAGCGTAGGCTCTATCACACTCTCAGATCCAGACTGATAGCAATAATCAGACTTTTGTGGATATGGCTAATCCCAAGGAAAGGCAAAAGATTACCGCTAAAGCATGAATTCGCTAGATTCTGGTATGCATGGAAATTAATTACGCTGACTTTTCCACTGAGGAAGAATATATAAAAATGGTAAACGCATCGTGTGCCCTGCCTTGAAGTTTAGTCTGCAAATAGAGTTGTATACCCCCTCTCCCCGGCCCTCTCCCTACAGGGAGAGGGGGGCCTCGCAACTCAGCTTTCAAACATATTTATTACTAATATCTCAGATAATTATTGCCTAAAGATAGGTTCAAGACTCTTGGCATGCCACGGCACTCACGAGTGCCGTGGCATGCGCGGGCCACGTCGCACATGTGCGACGTGGCGGGTGGGAACCGCGACATTGAAATTTGCAGTTTCAGCCTCCAAAATGCGAAGCGCCCGCAAAAATGTAGGAGAGGCTTAAAGGACTATATTTATTTAAGGGAGCTGGTTCATTTTTGCAGCGGAGCATTTTGGTAAGGCTGATCTGCAAATTTCACAGGAGCGGAACTTTTCTTTGGTTCTTTCTTTTGGTTACAAAAGAAAGAACAATATAACTGATTATTCTTCCAATTTTCACTCCCAATTTGATAATTTCTGGTATCATTACCCACCAAATGACCAAAGTACTAATCAAAGCAGCCCGCCGGCTAAGAAACATTGTCCGCCCCGAAAGCATCACGCATCGTGGAATGGTTATTCCTGCCAAGTACCTGCGTTTTGGAGGAACCAATTTTGCCCATGATGAATCCTTTTTAAGTTCAGGAGAGGATGAGGCTATCAGATTGCAACGCGAGTTCGGAATACACAAAGGAAGTGCAGTTCTGGATATTGGCTGTGGACCCGGCCGTCTTCCGATAGGAATCCTGAGTAAGATCGGGGAACTGCGAGCTTACAGAGGAATTGATGTGAGTGACGCACCGATTGAATGGTGCAAAAAATATATCGAAAAGAAGTATCCCACTTTTCAGTTCCTGAAGATCAACGCAAAGAATGAAAGGTACAACCCAACCGGAACTGAGCAGATTAAATTACCTTTCACTGATCAGGCTTTCGACATCATTTATCTGTACTCAGTCTTCTCTCATATGAAGACGCCGGACATAAAAGCGTATCTTTCCGAATTCAAAAGACTTCTTAAGCCAACCGGAAAAGTATTCCTGACCGCATTCACGGAAGAATTTGTACCCGACATGGAAGAGAATCCTCCGAATTACAAAACGGGATGGAAGGGGGCACTGCATTGTGTTCGATATGAGAAGAATTGCTTTAATAAATTAATTTCTGATCATGGATTTAAAGTTGATAAGTATGAGTATGGGGTTGAGACGGACGGGCAGAGTGGATTTTATCTTTCGTTGAGTTAATTATTTTGTTTTAGATCCATTTATCTAGTTTGTAGTGAGTAGTGAGTAGTAAGAGTTGAGGTTTTGTATAATATATATCTGAGTCATACTACTCACTACCAACTACTCACTCTAATATCTCTATGGTCTACGATTATGTCCGCCTCCTCCCCC
>Ga0180007_10002083_pt1 | contig 24683 bp, 23 predicted proteins | sample MM_PC_MetaG_FD_121122 | JGI IMG/M metagenome (GOLD analysis project Ga0180007, IMG submission 121122) | Groundwater microbial communities from the Aspo Hard Rock Laboratory (HRL) deep subsurface site, Sweden - MM_PC_MetaG | ecosystem: Environmental > Aquatic > Deep subsurface > Groundwater... | reverse complement strand
CCTAATCCAATTGTTTTGAGTACACTTAAATGGCATCCCTTATGTTGACAATACGTCTGGCCAGCCACCCGACATCATCATCATGTGACACTACAATGGATGCCTCTAAATCTCCATTGGCAATTCTTCCTGTTGATTTTTCCAGTTTTAACAGGGGAGCAAAAATATAGCGTCTTGTGAGGAAAATACAGGTGATGGAGATCGCCGCAATGACAATCAATGTAAAGACAGCAATTCCCAGCAGGTTTAAAAAAAACTCTTTGTTTGTTTTTTCACGGGAGATGGCAATATGAAAATTTCCGATTTTTTTCCCGGCCTTGTGTATCTCCACGGGATTGACCATAAATTGTGAAGACTCCTTAAAAAAAGAAAACGGCCTTTGATCAAAGGGAAGACGGCCTTTTTTGGCAAGGGTTTCCCCTTCAAAGGTGATGCTGGCATGGACGATGGTTTCGTCGCTAAAAATCGCATCAAGAAGATCAGCCATGGACTCATAAGCCACCTGCCACACAGCTGAAGGCAGGCTTATTTCGGCCAGTTTGGATGTCCTTAAAAGCCTCTGACCCAGACGGGTTCCACCATTGCAGTGTTGTGGACCACTGCAATGATGGAAAAAACAAAAATCACCAGGCTCACAACACCTTTCAGGGCAATACTGAAGCGGCTGCCAAGACCTTTTTTTATGATGGATTTATCCATTTCCACTTTTTATTTATGGTCTCCAGCTTACCATTGCCCATGATTTTTTTTACCCATCAAATAGTCTGCCACATGGTCCATGGGGGGGCTTTTTTTATATTTATCTATGATACCCTCTGTTTTCAGCTTGCAATCAAAGGCATTTTCATAACCAACCACACCGGAAGCATTTTTCCGGTCACGCATTTTAAACCCCTGGGGTATGGTGTCGGTTGGAGCCTTAAGGACACCCTGGTCTGCCTCCCATTTTTTTCCCATAGGCCCAACCGCGCACATGGCTGATGCGGCTCCCCTGGAAGGAGGCCAGGCCCTTTTGCATGTCTGTATCACTATTGGCGGACACATAAACCACAATATTGCTTTCATCCATTATTGCGTCGGAATACAAAAAAATCTCTTCTCTTTTTCTGGTTTTAATGGCAGTGAAAATAACATCTACCGTTCCATTCTGGACATAGCCCATTCCCCGGGTCCAGGGCGCAATCATCAAGAAGATGGTATATCCCTTTCCATGAAAGCTTTCCCGGACCACATCCCAGCTATATCCCTGGAGCTGGGAGGAATCCGACCCAGGGGGATGCTCTCCTGGAGATGATCAATTGCATTTTCCTTTTTGAAACAATTAGGGTGCGAAATCCACCAAGGTCGTAATCCTAACGGTTTTTCCCTGACCAGCGGCAAAACAGCTGACTGTCCAAAGGAAAACCATGGCAATGCAGGTGAGTCTAATTTTCATATATCCTCCCATGGGGGGAAAAAAAACAGAGGTGTGGTTGATCCATTTTCAATTATTTAGGTCATGGCGGACTGCTTTGTGGGGCCTGGAAGTGCCTCGATCAGGATTCAATTGTCCACCATTTGTATGCTTTTTTGTGTCTGTAAATCACGGAAGATGATTTTTTTTACCAACCCGAACCAATAGAATCAACAAAAACCGATATTTATTTTAATTGATTTTTTATTCCCAGATTGATAGAGGATTATTTATCCCCCCCCCCACAAACAATAAGGAGGAAACATGGCCTCTGAAAAAACCCTTATTACACCTGAGCCAGATCTTACCGAGGAGGCTGCCTGGTACCGGGAACAGCTTGAAAAACATCTCACCAATGGGCTTAGTGCATTGGACAATAAGGATACCAGCACCCTGGAAACCATCGGGCACCGCATCAAGGGCAGTGCCGAAAGCTTTGGTTTTGATGGTGCCGGAGATATTGGCAAGGCCCTTGAAACTGCAGCAAAGACAAATGACTATCATGGAATGGAAAAGAGGCTGTCTGCATTGGCAGACTATCTGAAGCGCATCGTAATTGCCTAACCGGGAGCGACAAACAATTTGGTGACAGGGAGCTTTTATGAAGCGAAAAAAGCTGGGTGAAATACTGGTGCAGAAAAATATAATTACACCTGAACAGCTCCATTCCGCACTGGCTAAAGTCAAACAAACAAAAAAACGGCTGGGTGAAATCCTCATCCAAATGGATTTGATACAAGACAACGAAATCTGTAAAATTCTGGCAAGCCAGCTCAAAATTCCCTATGCAGGACTGCGCTTAAGAAAGATCAGCCCCAATGTACTCAATCTCATCCCCCCTGCCTTTGTTACCAGAAACGATCTGTTCCCCTCGGGTTTAAGGGGAAAATCCTGATGGTGGCCATGGGGGATCCTACAGAATATGAAATTTTGAAGGACATCTCTTTTATCACTGGGTTCAAGGTAAAACCAATGATAGAAGAAGAAAATATCATCATTGATTTTCTTCTGAGGCACCACTCCCCGCCCCTTGAAGACCGGGACCCCTTTCATCTGGGCACCGATACCACGGCAGACATGATCCATGTGGTGGATCAGATCAATGACCAGGACGACATCAGTTTTATCAACCTTGAAAGAGCAGCCCGGGGCGGAGTTATCCGTGAACTGACCAATGGCATCATCGCCAATGCCATCAAGCTGAACGCCAGTGATATTCATATCGAACCCCAGGAGGAGGAAGTTATTGTCCGGTTCAGGGTGGATGGGATCATGCAGGATGTCATGACATTTACGAAGACAGCACACCCCACAGCTGTCTCCAGAATCAAGATTATGGCCAACCTGGATATCACCGAGAGACGGACGCCCCAGGATGGGCGGGCCAGAATCCGCGTGATGGAAAAAGCCTATGATTTAAGGATATCCTCCTTACCCACCTATTATGGTGAAAAAATTGCTATCCGCCTGCTGGAAGCGAGACTGACCCTTCCCCTTGAAAAACTGGGAATGGTTGAACAGGATATAGAACAATTTAAATCCATACTCAAACGCCCCCAGGGTATTGTGCTCATTACCGGCCCCACAGGAAGCGGGAAGACAACCACCCTGTATTCCGCCCTTGGATATGTTTATTCCCCCCAAATCAATATTGTCACCATTGAAGATCCTGTGGAATATTCCCTGCCCGGTATCAATCAGGTCCCGGTGAACACGGCCACCGGGATGACCTTTGCCAAGGGATTGAGATCCCTGCTGCGCCAGGACCCTGATGTGGTCATGGTGGGGGAAATCCGGGACGAGGAGACCGCATCCATTGCCTTCCAGGCTGCCCAGACAGGACACCTGGTCCTCAGCACCCTCCATACCAATGATGCCGTGTCTACCCTGCTCAGGCTCAAAAACATGGGCATAGATCCTTTTTGGATATTCTCTTCCCTTATCTGTGTTATTGGCCAGAGACTGGTCCGGCGTATCCATCGACCCTGCATCCAGAATGACACAGTGCCTGACAAAATCCTGGAACGGTTTCCCAAAACAGCTCCAGGGGTATTCAAGCGGGGCAAAGGTTGCATCGGATGCCAGGACACAGGCTATCAGGGCAGGGTGGGCATTTATGAGATGCTTGTCCCGGACCGGAAATTGGAAAAAGTAATGATGTCCAATACCAGCACCTCCAGAATCAGAGAATATGCTGAAAAATCCGGCATGGTTTCCATGTCCATGGACGGATTCAGAAAAGCCCTGGAAGGGAAGACCACCCTGGAAGAAATCATGCGGGCAGCCCCCCCGCCTGGGGAAACAGAAAATAAGGAAGCGCGGGGTGCCGCACCTGGGGATAAAAATGTACCGCCAACGGAGACAAGAGAGAACACGATAGCAGAAAATTCCCCCCTGCCAAGTCACAAGGACATCATTCTTGTTATTGATGATGATGAGGCCATTCTCAAATATGTGAACAAAATCCTGACCAAGGAATTTTATTCAGTGGTGACTTCAACCAATGGAAAAGAAGGACTTGATAAGATCTTCTCAAATCCGCCGGACCTGATTCTGGTTGATTACAAAATGCCGGGCATCAACGGGATTGATTTTATCGAAAAATTAAGGGGCCACTCCAGGATGGCAAAAATTCCTGTGATCATGCTCACGGCTGTTGATGCTGAAGAAACGGAAGTCCAGGCCCTGAATATGGGGGCAGACGACTGGATCAGCAAGCCCATTCAAAAACAAAGACTCCTGGCACGAATCAAACGGCTGTTGAAAAAATAAAAGAGAAACCCTTCCAGGTGGAAGACAAAACGCGCTCTGATCTGCCGGGTCTTTTGTCCCATTCTTTGTCATTTTTGCGTATGGTTCTGTCTCTTAGACGCCCCTGGTTTTTTTAAAAGAAAAATTTTTCTGGGATTTCCCGGCAATTGAATTATCCTGCTGTATCGCGTATACTAAACTTCTTATTGGAAAAATTAACCCTTCTTGCGCCTTTGGAGCATCCATGTTTCTTCCCACCACCCCAAGCGAGTTAAAAACCCGCGGCATTAAACAACTGGACATTATCCTGGTCACCGGAGACGCCTATATTGATTCGCCTTTCATGGGCGTAAGCCTCATCGGCAGAGTCCTTGCCGACAAAGGATATCAGGTGGGCATCATTGCCCAGCCGAGCATGGAAGATGACACCGATATTTTGCGGCTGGGCCAGCCACGGCTTTTCTGGGGCGTTACCGCAGGGGCGGTGGATTCCATGGTGGCCAATTATACGGCCTCCAAAAAAAGACGGCAACAGGACGATTACACCCCCGGTGGCATCAACAATTGCCGCCCGGACCGGGCGGTCATTGCCTATACCAACCTAATCCGACGGTTTTGCAAACCCACGGTTCCCATTGTTCTGGGTGGAATTGAAGCAAGCCTGCGGCGGATCGCCCATTATGATTTCTGGTCCAACAACATCCGGCGGGCCATCCTTTTTGATGCCAGGGCGGATTTTCTGGTTTACGGCATGGCCCATGCCAGCATCCTAAACCTGGCGGCGGCCTTAAACACCCGGCAGGACACCCGGAACATCCCTGGTATCGGTTATATTGCACAGGAGAAAAAAGGGATTGAACTGCCCTCCTTTGAAGCGGTCCAAACAGACATCTACCCGTACATTGAAAGTTTTAAGCTGTTTTATGCCAACACCGACCCTGTCACGGCAAAGGGAATCTGTCAGCAGCACAACGATCGGTATATGATCCTGAACCCGCCGCAGCCTTACAGCACCACAGCAGAATTGGACGCCATCCATGCCCTTGATTTTGAACGGGACCTTCATCCCTATCACCGGACCAAAGGGCAGGTAAAGGCTCTGGAGACGATTCGGTTCTCGATTCCCACCCATTACGGATGCTATGGGGAGTGTAATTTTTGCGCCATCACGGTCCACCAGGGCAGAACCGTAAGGCATCGGAGTGAAGCTTCCATCCTGGCCGAAGCAAAGCGATTCACCCGGGACAAGGATTTCAAGGGAAATATCCACGACCTGGGCGGTCCCACCGCCAATATGTATGGATATGAATGCACGAAAAAATTGAAAAAAGGGGCCTGCCCGGACAAACGCTGTTTGTTTCCCAGTATCTGTCCCTGCCTTGCCCCGGACCATTCACCCCAGATCCGTTTGATCCGCAAGCTGGAAGCGCTGCCCGGTATTAAAAAGGTGTTTATCAACTCCGGCATCCGGTATGACCTGATTTTAAATGACAAAAAGAAGGGAACTGCCTATCTTGAGAAGCTCACCCAGGACAATGTTTCCGGCCAGATGAAGGTGGCACCCGAGCATACGGAAAACCGCGTGCTCACTCTCATGGGCAAGCAGGGAACCGATGATCTGCTGGCATTTAAGAAGGCCTTTGACCAATTGTCCGAACAATCGGCTAAAAAACAATTTTTAACCTATTACCTCATCGCCGCCCACCCCGGATGCGACCTGAAAGATATGGTCCAGTTAAAAAAATTCACTTCAGAGAAACTAAACATTAACCCGGAGCAGGTTCAGATTTTTACCCCAACGCCTTCCACCTTTTCCACCCTCATGTATTATACGGGACTAGATCCCTTTACCCTGGAAAAAATTTTTGTGGAAAGAAATCCCCAGGGAAAAGAAAAGCAAAAACAGGCAATAACGAACAAATCCAGAAAATTTCAAAAAAGACCCCCGCAGTTTAAAAAAAAACCCCCTTCGCCCGGTCCGGGAAAAAAATATTGACAAATTCTTTGCAATGGTTTAACCATTATCATAGTCAATAAACACTCGGTTTTTTTGCCTGTTCGATAACTTCAGGAGAGACGATGAATAGAATCACAACCCACCCGGTACTTGAGGTTCCGGTCCGGGAAACCCTTTTCTTTTACTGGAATAACACCCAATTATCTGCCGTGAAAGACGAGGTCATTTCCTCGGCCCTGTTCGCCAACGGAATTAAAATATTCGGCCATCACCATAAAGACGGGTCTGCCCAGGGAATTTTTTGTGCCAACGGACAATGTGCCAAATGCACGGTCATTGCCAACGGAATCCCGGTTAAAGCCTGCATGACACGGATACGTCCAAACATGATCGTGGAGAGTGTTGAAGGCCTTCCCCGACTGCCGGACGTGCAGGAAAAACCCCTGATCTCAGACATTGAACAGATTACAACAGAGGTTTTGATCATTGGCGGCGGTCCTGCCGGGCTTTCGGCTGCCATTCAATTGGAAGAAAACAAGATATCCGCCATTCTGGTGGATGACAAGGATGAGTTGGGCGGCAAACTGGTCCTCCAGACCCATAAATTTTTCGGTTCGGTTGAAGATTCCCATGCTGGGATGCGGGGAATGGATATCGGCCGGATGCTGGCCCAGAAAGTTGAAAAAAGTTCGTGTATCTCCGTCTGGACGAACGCCACCGCCCTCTATGTGTTCAACGACAAACGGGTGGGCATTCTCAAGGACGGGGTCTATAAAATCGTCACCCCGAAGATGATTTTAAATGCCGCCGGTGCCCGGGAAAAATTTCTGCGCTTCAAGGGAAACAGCCTTGCCGGGGTATACGGAGCCGGGGCTTTTCAGACCCTTGTGAACCGAGATCTGGTCAAGCCCACCCAGCGGCTGTTTATCATCGGCGGCGGCAATGTGGGCATCATTGCAGGGTACCACGCCCTCCAGGCCGGCATTCAGGTGGTGGGACTTGCAGAGGCCCTTCCCCAATGCGGGGGATACAAGGTCCACGAAGACAAGCTCAAGCGCCTGGGCGTGCCCATCTACACCTCCCATTCCATTATCTCGGCCAACGGCAAAGAATCCGTGGCTTCGGTGACCATTGCCCAGATTGACAAACACTTCATTCCCATCAAAGGCACAGAAAAAACCTTTGAATGTGATACCATCCTCATTGCGGTCGGGCTCGAGTCTGTGTCTGAATTTACCGAAGAGGCAGAGGCTGCCGGCATCATGGTGTTTGCCGCCGGAGATGCCGCCCAGATCGCAGAAGCCTCATCAGCCATGTTCAATGGAAAAATCGCCGGTTTGAAAATTGTCCGGCAGGTCAAACCCGGAACCCGTGAGATTCCCGCCTCCTGGTATGAGAAGGCGGATATTTTAAAATCCCACCCCGGTCCTGTACAGGACATCATGGCCCTGGCAAAGGAAGAAGGCATTTTCCCCGTGATCCACTGCAAACAGGAAATTCCCTGCAACCCCTGCAGCACCGTTTGTCCTGAGGGATCCATCACAATGGAGGGAGATCCCATCAAGGGCCGCCCCCTGTTCGACGGAAACTGCAAAGGCTGCATGAAATGCCTGGCCATCTGCCCCGGGCTTGCCATCACCCTGGTGGATTATCGGAAGGACAGGGAAAACCCCCAGGTTTTCCTACCCTATGAGATTTCCAATCTAAGTGTGCAAAAAAACGATACCATTGCCTGCGTGGATGTGGACGGCAATGATCTTGGCCGTCACAGGGTATTGGGTGCCCGGCCCACCAAAGACAGCGACAACACCTGGATTGTCCGGGTTCAGGTGCCCCGGGCCATTGCCAAACGTGTGGTGGCATTTACCATCCAGGACACGGCAGTCTCCCAAAGGAGCACCCAGAAAATCCCCCATGACCAGCTCCAGGATGATGAAGTCATCTGCCTTTGCGAACGGGTGACCGTCGGCCAGATCCGGGATCTGGTCAGACAAGGTGCCAGGGACATGAACCAGATCAAGGCCGTCACCCGGGCCGGGATGGGGCCCTGCGGATATAAAACCTGTGAAAACCTGATGAAACAGATATTTGCAGCGGAAAAGATTGCACAGGAGGACATTGTCAAAAACCTGCGGCGTCCCCTGTATATCGAAGTACCCCTGGGCAAATTTGCCAATGGAGGACAGGCATGAAAAATTTCGACGTTATCATTATCGGTGCCGGATCCGTTGGGGTTCCTGCGGCTTTGGCCCTGGCCCGAAAAAAAATCAAGGTTCTGGTCATTGATGCCCTTGCATCCCCGGGGCAGGGACAGAACAAACGCGCCATCGGCGGTATCCGGGCCACCCATTCGGACAAGGGAAAAATTGCAACCGCCCTAAGGAGCATTGAAATTTTCTCCACATGGAAGCAGACCCATGGGGATGATATCGGCTGGATACAGAACGGCTATAGTTTTCCCGCCTATACGGACCAGGATGCCAAAAGGCTCCAGGAATTGATGAACATTCAGAAATCCTTCAACCTGGAGATCGACTGGCTCTCCCCCAAGGAATATGAAAAACTTGTGCCGGGCATCAATATGGAAAACCTGAAAGGCAGCACCTATTCCCCCAAGGACGGCAGTGCTTCGCCTCTGCTGGCCGTCAACGCCTTTTACTTTAAAAGCCTTGAATACGGTGCCCGCTATAGATTCAAGGAAAAGGTTACCCGAATTTCCATCATAAACGCGTCCCAAATCCAGGTGACAACCGACAAAGACACCTATACTGCGGCCAAGGTGATCAATGCCGCCGGAAATTTCGCCCGGCCCATCGGATTGATGGTGGGACTTGACCTGCCCGTGGAGCCGGACAGCCACGAAGGCGCCATCACGGAACCGGTTCAGCGGTTTTTCGGCCCCATGATCGTGGATTTAAGGCCCTCCTGTGATCCGGCCACCCAGGATTCATCCAATTATTATTTTTACCAGAACAATGAAGGCCAGGTCATCTTCTGCCTGACCCCCAAACACCTGATCAAGGGAACCGAAACCAATGCCACCTCGGTATTTCTGCCCCAGGTGGCCAAACGCATGGTCTCCTTGTTCCCAAAGCTTGCCAACCTCAAGGTCAGGCGAACCTGGCGGGGACAATATCCCATGACGCCGGACGGGTTCCCCATTGTGGGAGGGTCAAAGGAATTTCCAAACTTCATTCATGCTGTGGGCATGTGCGGCCAGGGGTATATGCTGGGGCCTGGACTGGGTGAATTATTAACCAGAATAGTGACTTATGAATTGACAGATGAGGATTTAGATGTTTTAAAACACTTTGATCCATACAGGGATTTTTCTGGAATTGAGCACTTTAAATAATAGTTTCTACAACAAAGAGCAGGATATTGCATGTTTAAACGAGCCAAGCAAAACAGAGTGTTCCAGGACGTGGTTGATCAGATACAGGATGCCATTTTAGAAGGGAAACTTGCGCCCGGCGAAAAACTTCCTGCGGAACGGGACCTCAAGGATATGTTCAACACCAGCCGGGGGACCCTGAGAGAGGCCTTGCGGGTACTTGAGCAGAAAGGACTCATTGAGATCAAGCTGGGCGTGGCCGGCGGCGCCATTGTAAAACAGATAGATACCGACCCCATTATCGAATCCTTGGCACTCCTGATCCGTTCCGGCGGCATCTCATTGGAACATCTGGCAGAATTTCGAATCAAGATAGAGGGCAGCATTGTGGAACTGGCCGCCCTCCGGGCCACCCCGAAAGATATCCGGGAGATGGAACGGCTATATGAAAAAGCCAAAGCCTATTGCGACAAGGGGGACGGAGAAAATTTCTTAAAAACCGATGAAACCATGCATATCTATCTGGGAACCATGTCCCAGAATCCTATTTTCCAGTTTATCCAAAAAAGCATCCATGACAATATCCATCAATACTATGAATCCTATCTGCCCATGAACCATGAAAGAACCCTGGAAAACCTGAATGATTTTGAACGTATCATTGGGGCTATAAAAATTAAGGATGCCGCAACGGCCGCCGACGTTATCAGGGACCATGTGGAACGGTTTAACAAAAAAATGCAGGAAAAAACCCTGAGTTCTAACAGCGATTAACCCTTGTTGCGGGCGGCCTCGTAATGGCGGATGGCCGACTTCACTCCATTGCCCATGCTGACGTTGCCACAACAAAAACATTTGATAACATACGCTTCTTTTAAGCGCAGCCGCCCGAGGATCTCCCCCTTAGCGACCCCTTTTTCCCACAGGGCGATAATATTTCCATATAAATTTTCCAGAAAATCCAGTTTGTTCCGGATATGCTGCCGGCCATTTCTCACCCTGGGATTGTGGCTGCACAAAAGGATGGAAAAGTCCAATTCAAGCACCTTTTTCAGGGAGGAAATCTGGGTTCCCATATCTTCATCCGCCCTGAAATACCGTATCCGGTCCCCCAAATACAGGTCCCCTGAAAACACAATTCCCTTTTCCGGCAAAAAATAAACCACATGGTCCCTGGCATGTCCCGGGGTATGAAGGGATATCATCTTGCCCAGGTCTGTTTCCATGCTGTCCGGAAACGGACGTACGGCCAAAGGCGTGGTTTTTCCCCACACATATTTCTGGTAGGGCAGAATTTTATAGGGGGTCTTAAGCTTTTCTCCTGTCAACGGGTGGCCGAAAACCGATAGGCCCATGTGTTTATGAAGCATTGCCCCATTACCGGAATGGTCTTCATGGTGGTGGGTTAAGCAGACATGCTTTACCCGGTTTTCCTCGGCAATGCCCAGAACGTGTCTTCCCATATGGGATTGGCCGGTATCGATCATGGTCCGGCCAAACAGGTAGCAATAAACCGTCATCAGGGGAGGACCAGCCAAAGACCAGCCCAGCTTGAACCCTTTGATCCCGTGATCAAAGGATTGGCAGTTGCAAATATTCATAGGCGGCTGTCTTCCTTTTCGATTAACAAATGTAGTATTTTCTTTCAAATGAACCGGAATGGCAAGGCAAAATAAAAGGAACCGCCCTTTCTTAAATTAAATTTGCCATACACCGGAATATATATCATTATGGTCGGTATTAAATTTGCCTGAATATTAGGAACCATTATGAACAAAAAAACAGTCTATAAATTTTGTCCTTTGTGCAGGGGAGCTTTTGAAACAAAGACACTCGTGCGCACCGAACCCCAAAGACTTGTGTGCAAGGCGTGCGGCTTTATTTTCTACCTTGACCCCAAGCTGGTTGCCTGCACCATTGCCCAGACCGGCAACGGCATCGTTCTCCAACAACGGAACAAAGCGCCGAAACGGGGGCAATGGGTCCTTCCGGGCGGGTTTGTGGACAGGGGAGAAACCCTTGAGGAGGCAGCCAGAAGAGAGTTTTTTGAGGAAACGGGACTGGAAACCGCCATCAACTGCCTGCTGGGCAATTATTCCTATCCAGGAGAAGCAAATATCATTATCGTATACCAGAGTGATATCATCGGCGGCACCATCCGGCCCTGCCACGAATCCATGGCAATCCATGAATTTGCACCGGAAAAAATACCCTGGGACCAGCTTGCCTTTGAGACCACCCGGAAAGCGCTGGAAAGATACATGGAAAAAAATTACCCTTCGGATTTGTGCTTGCAAAATAGCAGATAAGCCCATACTATCAACCCTGTCTGGTCTGATTTGATCATATAATTAATCAATTTCACACACACCTTATAGGAGACGTCTATGAACCCCCCACTAAAAACGCCCATTGACCATACAATTGTAAAACAGGAGATCACGGCCTCAGGCCTAAAATCCGTGGGACTTGCCTCTATCCGGGAATTAAACAGGATCGTCAACAATATTGAGGCCGCCTCGAACCAACGCTTTATCCGCATGGAAATGGGCGTACCGGGTCTGGAACCCCCAAAAATTGCCGTGGATGCGGAAATTGAAGCCCTCAAAAAGGGGGTGGGTTCAAAATATCCGCCCTTTGACGGAATCCCGGAATTAAAACAGGAGATCTCCGCATTTGTTAAAAACTTCATGGATGTGGAAATCAAACCTGCTTCCTGCTTTCCCACGGTGGGATCCATGCAGGGCTGTTTCATGGCCATGATGTGCACCACCCGGCGGATCAAAGGGAAAAACAAGGTTTTATTCATTGACCCGGGATTCCCGGTAAACAAGAACCAGGCAAAGGTTCTCGGCGTGCCCTATGAGCAGTTTGATGTCTATAAATTCAGGGGAGAAAAACTGCGGGCAAAACTGGAAAGCTATCTTAAAAAAGGGGATGTGGCATCCCTGATGTATTCCAACCCCAACAACCCTGCCTGGATCTGTTTTACCGACCAGGAGCTCCGCATCATAGGGGAGCTTGCCACAAAATATGATTGTATTGTCATGGAAGACCTGGCCTATTTCGGCATGGATTTCAGGAAAGATTATTCACAGCCGGGGAAAACCCCCTTTATCCCGTCGGTGGCCAAATACACGGACAATTATATTCTGCTGATTTCCAGCTCGAAATCCTTTTCCCTGGCCGGCCAGCGCATCGGCATGACCGCCATTCCCGATAAGTTGTTCGCCTCAACGGGGGACAATTTAACCCCTTGGTTCGGCAGTGACAATTTCGGATATGCCTATATCTTCGGCGCCATGTACGCCTTGAGTTCCGGGGTGTCCCATTCCAACCAATACGGGCTTTACGGGCTTCTGAAGGCCGTCAACAACGGCCAGTACAATTTTGTGGACGCTGTCCGGGAATACGGAGACAGGGCGGCTGTCATGAAGAAGCTATTTGTGGAAAACGGGTTCCAGATTGTCTATGACATGGATGAAGGTGAAAAGATTGCCGACGGGTTCTATTTTACCATCTCATACCCAGGATTTACCGGGGTGGAACTGGTGGAAGAGCTGCTGTATTACGGCATCAGCGCCATCTCCCTGACCACAACGGGCAGTGACCGCCATGAAGGGTTAAGGGCCTGTGTCTCGCTCACCGGGAAGGAAAGGTTCACAGAACTTGAAGACCGGGTGGCACACTTTCAAAAGGATCATCCCAAAGGGTCTGATTTTAAAATCATCTCTTCCTAAGAAGCAAACAACCTGCTTTTGGCCGGCCCTGGAAATTTTTTATGTTTCAGGGCCGGTTTTTTTTTGGCAAACCCCTTGCATTTTCAAAACGCTCCTTGTATATGTTTCTGTCTTTAGAAACAAAAAAATGTTGATTACAATGATACCCAAAGGAGAGTTTCATGGTTGAGAGCACAACAGGTCTTGAAAAGATAGAACTGCCGGACAAGACGGGACGATTTGGTGAATACGGGGGCAGTTATGTGCCCCAACAGCTCCAGGACGTTCTGGACGAAATCACCCAAAGCTATAACGCCATCAAAAATGAGGATACCTTTATTGCCGAGTTAAGGGATTTGAACAAACACTTCACCGGCCGGCCCTCCCCGATATTTCATGCCAAAAACCTGTCTGAAAAGACCGGGGGAGCCGACATTTATCTGAAACGGGAAGATCTGAACCACACCGGTGCCCACAAGATCAACCACTGCCTGGGCGAAGCCCTTCTGGCCAAGCGCATGGGCAAGAAAAAACTCATTGCCGAAACCGGGGCAGGCCAGCACGGGGTGGCCCTGGCAACAGCCGCCACCCTGGTGGGACTTGAATGCGATATCTACATGGGGGAGGTGGACATAAAAAAGGAACATCCCAATGTGGTGAGAATGAAAATTCTGGGCGCCCGGGTCGTGCCCGTCGGCCGGGGAACAAAAACTCTTAAAGATGCAGTGGATGCAGCATTTGAAGCCTACCTCAAGGACCCTGTCACCCAGCTCTATGCCATCGGCTCTGTGGTGGGTCCCCACCCCTTTCCCATGATGGTCAGAGATTTCCAGCAGATCGTAGGACTGGAGGCAAGGGAACAATTCCAGGAGATGACCGGACGACTGCCGGACAATCTGGTCGCCTGCGTGGGAGGCGGTTCCAATGCCATGGGCCTGTTCACCGCATTTCTGGAAGACAAGGATGTGGCAATCTTCGGGGTGGAGCCGTCGGGCCGGGGGTTTAAGGACGGAGACCATGCCGCCACCCTGACTCTGGGCACGCCCGGTGTCCTCCACGGATTCCGCTCCTATCTTCTCCAGGATAAAGACGGAGAGCCCCTGCCGGTCTATTCGGTTGCCAGCGGCCTGGACTACCCCGGCGTCGGCCCCCAGCACAGCCTGCTCAAGGATATCGGCCGTGTCACCTATGTGACGGCTTCTGACACAGATGCCATAGAGGCGTTTTTTGAATTGTCCAGGACCGACGGCATTATTCCGGCCATTGAAAGCGCCCATGCCGTAGCCTATGCCGTAAGGCTTGCAAAGGATCTGGGAAAAGGAAAAACCATTCTGGTGAACCTGTCCGGAAGGGGCGACAAGGACATTGATTTTGTCCTTGAAAACTATGGCAAAGATTATGGAATATAAGACCGGGGTCAGGTTTGCCGTCTTGCATTATCGGCTGATCTGCCCAGGGAATATCCATAAAAGCCGCAAACAAACGGCCTGAACAAACACATTAACCGTAACCGTTATGAAAAATCGGGTCTGGAATCAATCTTCCAGGCCCGATTTTTTTCCCCATGTTTTTTATGTTCTTTAAAATTTTTTTTTCTTAAAACCATCTTTCAGCAGATTCACCGCGTTGGCCAGGATATATCCCACCATTTTGGGGTTTTCCTTGAGCCGCCTGACAGAATAGGCAAACCATTGTTTTCCAAAGGGCAGGTATACCCGGACCGGATGGCCGCTGTCGACCAGAATCTTTCGCAATTGCTCTTCCACCCCGTAAAGCATCTGAAATTCGTAGGCCCCCCCGGTTAAATCCAGTTTGTCTATCAATCTCAAGGCATGAAAAATCAATTGCTCATCATGGGTGGCGATTCCCACAAAACACCCGCGGGACAGAAGCTTTTCCAGAAGGTACACATAACTTTCATTGACAATACGTCTGTCCTTGTAAGCTGTTGACCGGTTCTCCCAGTAGTAGGCGCCTTTGCACAGCCGGAGATTGGCCCCCTGGGAAATCAGGGTGTTAACATCATCAATGGACCTGCGCAAATAGGCCTGAACGACAATACCCACATTGGAAAATTGATCGTTCAGACTTGAAAACAGGTCAAGGGTTTCCTGGCAGAGGGAGGCATCTTCCATATCAATGCGGACAAAGATCTGGTGCTTATCGGCAAGCCCTGCCAGGTGCCGGATATTTTCCAGGCAAAAATTTTTGTCCAGTTTCAGTCCCATGTGGGAGGGTTTCAGTGATATGCCGCTCCCAAGGCCGTTGACATGGATGGCTTCGATGGTCTTCTCATACACTCTGACCGCCTGGGTACAATGGACTTTACTGACCGGATCTTCGCCTAGAAGATCCAGGGTCACCTGGATCTTCTGCCGGTTCAGTTGTTTTGTTTTTATAACGGCCTGTTCCAGGGTCTCGCCGGCAATATAGTGTCTGGCAACAATCTTCACCAGTGACCTGGGGATATAGGGAAGCATTAACGCAATTAAAGAATTTAACCAAATCATCTCCCCCCCTTTTATGGCTTAATTTTTATCCATTTTTTTTAATTTACCGGCTGCCAGATGACGTTTCCCGGCCGGTAAGATGGTTTTCCGGATCCGGATGGAGTGGGGCGTCACCTCGACCATTTCATCATCCCGGATAAAATGGATGGCCTTTTCAAGGGTCATTTCCCGTATGGGCGAACAGACCACGTTTTCATCCTTGCCCGATGCCCGCATATTGGTCAGTTTCTTTTCCTTGCAGGCATTGACATCAATATCAGAATTCCGGTTATGCTCGCCGATCACCATGCCTTCATAGACCGGAGTTCCGGGAATGATAAAAAGCTGCCCCCTGGGTTCCAGGTTAAACAGCCCATAGGCCACACCCTTTCCCTGGCGGTCCGCCACAAGCGAACCTGTGAACCGAACCGGAAATTCCCCGCGAAAGGGTTCATACCCGGCCAGGTAGGAGTTCATAATACCCGTACCCCTTGTATCGGTCATAAACTCATCCGGATACCCGATCAGGGAACGGGAGGGAATGGAAAACTCAATTCTGGTCCGGCCTTTGCCGTTGTTAACCAGGTTGGTCATCTTTCCTTTCCGAATGGAAAGTTTTTCCGTAACCACACCCATGAACGCTTCGTCACAATCCACGAACAAATGCTCAATGGGTTCCAGGCGAACCCCGTCCTGTTCCTTGTAAATTACCCGGGGACGACCCACACAGAGTTCAAACCCTTCCCTGCGCATGGTTTCGATGAGGATGGCCAGCTGGAGCTCCCCCCGGCCCTTGACCACAAAACTTTCATCCGTGGTGCTTTCTTCCACCTCAATGGCCACATTCATGAGGGTTTCCTTGAGCAGGCGCTCCCGGATTTTTCTGGACTGGACATATTTGCCGTCCTGGCCGGCAAAGGGAGAAGTGTTGATGGCAAACTGCATGAAAACAGTGGGTTCATCCACGGTAATCCTGGGAAGGGGTACCGGTTCCTCCTTGGTGCAGATGGTATCCCCGATCTTGACATCCTCGATACCCGACAGCACCACGATATCCCCTGTCTGGGCCTCATCCACAGGCACAAGGGCAGGACCGTCATAGGACTGGAGTTTGGAAACCTTTAATATTTTTTGCTTGTTTTCTTCATTGATGCACACAAGACTTGCATGGGATGCGGCAGATCCATTGAAGACTTTGCCGATGGCCAGACGGCCAAGGTAGTCGGAATATCCCAGATCCGAGACCAGCATCTGAAAAGGGGCGGAAGGATCATAATAGGGGGGCGGCATCTCCTCTAAAATAAGGTCGAATAAAACATGGAGATTGTCCACATCATCTTCCAGCTCCCGTTTGACAATCCCGTCCCGGCCGATGGCATACAGATAGGTAAACTCAAGCTGTTCTTCCGTGGCATTCAGGTCGATGAACAAATCATATATCATGTCCAGAACTTCATCAATCCTGGCATCCTTGCGGTCGATCTTATTAATGATCACCATCACCGGCAATTTGGCTTCAAAGGTTTTTTTCAATACAAACCGGGTCTGGGGCAACGGCCCTTCGGAGGCGTCCACCAGAAGAATGGCAGAGTCGGCCATGGACAATGCCCGTTCCACCTCCCCGCCAAAATCCGCATGCCCCGGGGTATCAATAATATTAATTTTTACGCCCTTCCAGGTGACCGAACAATTTTTGGCGGCAATGGTAATCCCCCGCTCCCGCTCAAGGTCCATACTGTCCATGAGCCGTTCATCCACTTCTTGACCTTCCCTGAACTGTCCACTCTGCCTGAACATTGCATCCACAAGTGTGGTTTTGCCATGGTCAACATGGGCAATAATGGCAATGTTGCGTAATTTTTCATTAAAACTTGTATTCTTTTTCATATTCTCCTGTTGCTTTCCTTTACTTAGGGTACAGAGTAGACAATTTTGTGAAAATTATAAATTTTGTGTTTATCTGGACACCCGTGTGGTGCCGTCGGGTGCAGAAATTATCCGGACCCGGTCTCCGGGGCCAAACATGACGTCTGCCTCCTGGACCACCACAATGGTCTGGCCGTTGTCCTGCTTGACCACAATTTCAAGACCCGCTTTTTTGGTCAAGCCCTCTTCGGCAGCAGTACCGGCAGCAGCCCCTGCAAGGGCTCCGACCACAGTGGCAACGCTTCTCCCTGAGCCACCACCGATGGTGCTTCCCAAAACCCCGCCTGCAACCCCGCCGGCAATTGTTCCCACAGGGGTCTTGGTGCCTTCAATGGTTATTTGCTTGACGGATTCAACGGTTCCTGCAACAACGGTCTGGGCCTTTTGGGCCTGCTCCCTTGAATACACCTCGCTTGACTTACTGGACGCACATCCAGAAATCAGAACCGCCGTGATGACTGCAAAAAAAATAATTTTTATCCTGTCGGCCAATCGTTTCATGATCATATCCTTACGCTTCGATTTAATGATTTTATCCTCCTATTCTTGGCTATATGAAGTAAACATTAAGTTCCCAAAGTCAAGCATCCCTGTGGCGTATCCGGCACAAAAAAAGACCCGGTTTCCCCTAGGCATGCCCTGCAGATTCAACCAGGACCTAGGGGAAATCAAACAGACCGGAAAACTTGATTTTTCTTGCTGCCTGTGTATATCTGTTACAGGCTGTAACATTTTTCTAACCTTGTAAAATCATAGACCTGCATTATTTTTCACCAGAATTATAATGGAAAACTACCCTAATAAGGAGCTAACCAGATGACCATGATTATTGCTGTAACCATTTTTCTGGCTGCTGTCATCGGCTTTGGCCTGGTCATGAAAAAATTCAGGGAAGCCGGCATGAAGGTGCCTGACAGTCCCATGACGCCTCCTCCCCCCTCAAAATCTCCCCAAGAAGAGTTTAGAGAGATTCTGGATGCATTACTGGGCTTAAATCTTTTGATCCGAAAGGATATAACCTTCCCAATGGAAATGGTTCTCAAAGTTGAACAAATCATTGATGACCTTAAAGCGGTTCTCCCTGCCATGATGGAACGATACCCCGGAGAATCCCTGACCTATGAGATCAAAAAAATTGGCCTGTCCCATCTTCACAAGACCGTAAAGGAATTTTTGGACCTGTCGGAAGACAGCAGACAACATCAGTTGGAAAATTTTCAAACAACCCTCCAGAGTCTCCACGATGTTACCCACAGATCCCGAGACATTGTTGAAAAAAATGAAACCGCTGAATTCAAGACCATGGCCCATTTTCTCGCCGGAAAATTTTCTTAAGGAGGACCCAATGAACGATTATGCCCAAGACCTAAAAAATGTTGCCAGCCAGGCCAAAGCACCCGTCCTTGCAGACGTGGCCGAGATCTCAGGCCAGGGAGCACTGACCCCGGTCCAATCCCCCTCCAGCCTGGAGCCGGTCCAGCCCAAACACCTGGCCGTTCAGGATATCCAGGCCCTTGAAGCCGAGGCCGAAGCGTTTTTGGAAAAAGTCAAAGCCGAACCCGCCGACTGGCAGCTGGGCAATTTTGTCTTTTCCCTGGGCCAGGAAATCATGGACCAGACCCAGGCCCAGGTTACGCTCTATGACCGGAAAATGGGCGATGTACTCAAAAATGTTGCCACGGACGATTCTTCACCCGTGGGGAAAAACATTCTGGCCATCAAAACAGAACTGGATAAGGTCAATCCCACCATGGTCGGAAGACAGGAGATGCCCTTTCCCAAAAAAATGCTGGGCCTGTTCACCAAAACCGTAAACCGGCTGCCAAAAGGAGACGAGATCTTAAGGATCATTGCCGAGCGCAGGGAAACCGTCAATTCCACCATTGACGGCATCCGGACCCATTTGCGCAACGAGGCGGACCAGGTGGCCTTTGATGCATCGGAACTTTCCACCATCTGCGATTCTCTGAAAGAGATCCAGCCCCGGCTCCAGGAAAAAATATTTCTGGGCCAGATCATCTGGCAAAAACTGATGGCCCACATGGAAACGGTTCAAGACCCCAGAATAAAAGAAGCTCTGACCACGCTCACCTCGGATCTTGCCATGGCCGTTGTGGATCTCCAGACCATTGACAACTCCAACCTCCAGACCCGCTTCGGCGGAGAGATGATGGTGAGAAACTCCCATCTGGTCAAACGGCTGGTCCAGAGAACCGACATGATTCTGTCCACGGCCGTGAAAAATGCCCTGGCGGTCCGGGTTGCCGCAGAACAGCAGATGGAAACCCTATCCCACCTGGACATGGTACAGCAGGCTGCCGCAGAAACCATGAAGGACACGGCAAAGGTTATTGGCGCTGCTGCCATCAAGGGCGCCCAGATGAGCCAGAGCATGACCGTAAATATCAAGGCCCTGGAAGAGGCCTGCAATTCCTATGAACAAGCCTTTGAAACCTATGCCCTGATCTCCAAGGAAACCATAAATATCGCCTCCCAGAGCTCTTCTGCCCTGGGAAAAATGAATGAACGGTTCAGGGCAAGAACCGATGCCCTTACAGCCAGGCGCCAAGATTAACAAAAGGAGAAATCCCATGATAGACACGGCCGTAAAAAAATCCTTTGACCAGCGGTTTTCCCTCGTCCGCTCCCTTGATAAGAAAAGGCTTGTCCCGGAAACGGACCAGACGGCTATGACCCTTATGGATGCTACGGTCGGTTGTTTTTTTACCTGTTTTGGGGATACCTATTATGTACAGGAGATAAACCGATACCAGGAAATGTCCGAGGATTTTGCCAGGCCCCAGGACTATTTTGTCACAGAACTGACCTGTATGTGCCTGGAAACAGGGCATACCGGTCATTTTGAATGGGAATTTGATGATGAACTGGAGGTCTCCATCACCCTGGAACAGACCAGCTTCAAGTATATCAAAGATGAGCAGGGACAGGCCGTGGACGAAGACGACCTGGATCAGATTGCCGATGACAAGGATGCCATTGTCTATGCCGGACAGAAATTCTGGTACGAAGATGACTGGGCCGCCCTTTATCAAAGAAACGGAAAAGAAGAAAAGGTCTATATGTATGAATTTGAAAACGAGGGAAGCAGCCTGTTTTTAACCATCGAAGAATGGACCGGCTCGGGACGGGACGAACACAAGATCTATCTTTCCAAATCGGTCAGGCCCGGAGAAATCACCATCATGAGCAAAGGAGCCCCGGGGGATGATATCCTATAAACTGCCCAAGGACATCCGCCGCCGAACAAGGCCGTGGGACAAATTTTCCAACCCCTTGATTCTTGCCGGCATTGTCTTGATGTTTTTGTCCCTTTCCGGATGCGGACAGGGCCTCCCCGATGATATCAAAAAAAATGCCAAGGCCATTCCAGATGCCATTGAAGCCGCTCGAAAAGAGATTCAAAAAGACCAAAAACAATTTGCCAGCCTGAAAAAATCGGCTGCATTTGCGCCCATCGCGACCTATGCCCAGAAAGAGGCCTGGGACACCCTGTTTGCCGAGGCAAATAACTCCCTGGACCGGGCCGGGGATCTTCACAAACAAGAACTGGTTCCTTTATTGAAAAAGAACACCCCTGAATCCGCCCCCCAGGTTCTGGTCCAGACAAAACGGATCAACCAGGTCATCCAGGAGGCCAGACAACAGGCCAAAGGGCCGGTCAACCGGTTTTCACGAATCCGGGAGGCCCTGGACAACACCGATGCCGTCCAAACAACAGCCCAGGCAATTGCCCAAAGGATCATCGCCCAGGTAAGCGACCTGGAGAAAGACGCCGTGACAAAGGCCCGGGAGGCATTTCCGGACACCATTGAAAAAATTGATACGCGATTTTCTCCCTTTCTTAAAATGCAACAGGCGGCAAAGGAGCACCTCTACGCCGCCACCCGGGAATATGAGGCCCACAAATCCAAAGCCGGCCCCGATTATGCCGCCTTCATCGACAATGCCGATGCCCTGACCCGGAATGATAAAACCCTTGAGCAGACCCTGCCCGTATTTAAGCAGGATCTGGCACAGCTTTATGAGAGCTACACCAAGGTTCTCCAGGACATGAAAGAAGATTATTTTGTCACCATTAAACGGGAATCCTGGGATGAAAATTCCGACTATTATGATCCAAAGTTTGCCACCTTTCAACGCCAGGTGAGCCCATCGGCATATGAAATTTTAACCGATACCGAAATGGAAGCCATCGCCACACTGTCCCCGGGGTTCAGCGGGCTAAGGTTCTCAAGTGGGATCGGCGATACCTGGAAGCAATTGGGCATTAACCCCACGGAACAATGGCCGGCGCGGTATCACAATGCAGCCTCCTTCGAGGTTGAAGATTCCAAAGAGGTGTATTATCACAAGTATTTAAAGGAAGAAAACGGGGAAACCAGTGAAACCGACTGGATACAGGTGGACCCCTCTTTTTATGAACAAAACCTGGAATTTCTGGGCATGGCCATCCTGTCAAAACCCTATGGGGTATTTGAACAGGACCGTATAACCCAGGCCACCCCACCGGGGCTTGCCTATATGGGCAATCCCGAGTACGGGGAATGGAAAAAAGATGATACCGGCAACAGCTTCTGGTCCTGGTACGGCAAGTATGCGCTCTTCTCCCACCTCTTCTTTTTCCCCCCCTCCTATTTTCACCGGGGGGCATGGGGCAGCTGGAACAATACCTACCGAAACCAGCAGCCCTATTTTGGGAAAACCCAAACCGGAAATCAACAATATGGTACCCGCGGTAGCTTTGTGAATCAATCCCCCAAATACCAGAGCAGCAATTTCTCAAAAACAGGCGGTTTTAAATCCCAATCGGCTTCCGTCAGAGGTGCCGGTGCAGGGCTTCGCGGCGGCGGCCCCAAAGCCAAGGGCAAATAACTTTAAGGAGATTACACATGACTATCGCACCCATTCTCACCGGTATCAGCCAGGGATTCGTCTATGCTGCTATCTGTATTTTCTTTATCTGCCTGGTCAAGCAGGTGGACGATTGGCGGACCAAAGATTTCGATGATGATCGCCATATTGATGACGGGAACGTTGCAGTGGGGCTGCGGCGGGCAGGGCTATACCTTGGCATTGCCATTGCACTTTCAGGAGCCCTGTCCGGTACATCCGGCGGATTTTTTATAGACCTGATCCACCTGTTTGTTGACGGCCTTATTATAACCGGATTCCTTTTCTCATCCCGGTTCATCAATGACTTTATCATGATGGGCCATTTGAACAATGATGTTGAGTGCGTCAAGCAATTCACCCAGCCGGACGGGCGCAAGGTCACAGGCAACACGGCCCTGGGAATGGTGGAGGCCTCCATGTACATTGCCACGGGATTTATCCTCAAGGGCAGCCTGGCCGGTGGGGGCGGCACGTTTTTCCAATCCCTTGTCTCTGCTGTCCTCTTTTTCATCCTCGGACAAATTGCCCTGCTGGTATTTGGGTTCATCTATGAACTGATCACCCCCTTTAATGTCAGAGAAGAAATCAAACAGAACAATTTGGCAGCCGGCATCGGCCTGGGCGGCGTTCTTATTTCCCTTGGCATCATCCTCATGGGAAGCCTTTCCGGACCCTTTACCGGGTGGGCCAATGATCTGGCCGGTTTCGGGATTTATACAGTGTACGGCATAGCCCTGCTTCTGATTTTAAGGAGCCTCATTGACAGGATTCTTCTGCCCACAACCAGCCTGGCAACCGAAATAAAGGAAGACCGGAATGTGGCGGCTCTGATCGTGGCGGAAAGCGCCATCGTCGCAATTGCCCTTATCATCGCCTATTCCATGTAGGCACCAGGCCAACAAATGACCCCCCAGCAAAAATCTTTTAATTTTGCCTCGCTTTTGCTCTGCGCCTGCATGTTTGCAAGCGGGGCCTGCGGTATCATTCTTGAGTACATCCAGGCAAGCCTGGCCTCCATGATCCTTGGCAATGCCTTTGAGCAGTGGGCCATGGTAATCGGACTCATGATGTTCTGGATGGGATTTGGCAGCCTGATCCAGACACGAATCTCAAAACCATACCTGGTGTACGCCTTTATCGGCATTGAGATCTTTCTGGCCCTGGCCGGCGGGTTTTCTCCCACCCTTACCTATCTGTCCTACGGATATACCGCCCACTACAGCCTGGTCCTCTATTTTTTTGTCAGCCTCATCGGCATCCTGATCGGACTTGAAATCCCGGTGATCATCCGGATCAATAACGATTACTCCGATGAACTGTCCACAAACCTGGGCCGTATCCTGTCCGCAGACTACATCGGCAGCCTGGCAGGGTCCCTGATCTATGTTTTTGTTCTCCTGCGGTATACCCCCATTACCCAGGCGGCTTTCCTGACCGCAGGCATGAATTTTTTCCTTGCCCTGGTCACCTTTGTCTATTTTACCCGGAAAAAATTAATCCCCAAAAGCATATTTCTTTCTTTTGTCATGGGAATAACCCTGGCTGCCATCATCTACGGATACCTGAGCAACCGGGAATGGCAGGTTAAAATCGAACAGCCCCTGTACGACGACCCCATTGTATACAGCCAGGCCAGCCAATACCAGCACATTGTCATTACCCACTACAACCCCCTTGATGAAATCCGCCTCTTTTTGAACGGCAACCTCCAATTGTGCAGCACAGACGAGGACCGGTACCACGAATCTCTGGTCCACCCGGCCATGGCCCTGGCCAAAGTAAAAAACCGGGTCCTTATCCTGGGAGGAGGAGACGGGTGTGCCCTTCGGGAAGTTTTGAAATACAGGGAAATAAAAGAGGTGATGCTGGTAGACCTGGACCCGGCCATGACAACACTTGCCGCCAGCCATCCCTTGTTAACCCGGATCAATCAAAATGCCTTTCAGGATGCCAGAACTGTCGTTTTGCCGGCAAAGGGCATTCTCCCGGGTCCGGACCGGCGGATTTACATGGGAACCGAAGAAAAGCGCCATGCCATTGCGGCACTGCCTGGCCAGACACCGTCCACCCGACACCTGGCCGATGTAAAGGTCATGAATGTTGATGCAGACAAGTTTTTAGGAGAAATCCCGGGATTCTG
>Ga0180007_10002082_pt1 | contig 24684 bp, 12 predicted proteins | sample MM_PC_MetaG_FD_121122 | JGI IMG/M metagenome (GOLD analysis project Ga0180007, IMG submission 121122) | Groundwater microbial communities from the Aspo Hard Rock Laboratory (HRL) deep subsurface site, Sweden - MM_PC_MetaG | ecosystem: Environmental > Aquatic > Deep subsurface > Groundwater... | reverse complement strand
GGCATACAAAGCGTAATATTTGATGCTTCATCCGTGAGAAGAGGAATAAGTTCTGGAATATATTTTTACAAACTACAATCTGGCAGTTTTGTTGAAAGCAAAAAAATGATTTTGATAGAATAGTATCTAATGACCATAGGAAGCATTAAAGCTTTAAAAAATAATCAGTTGGTAAAAATAACAAAAATGAATAACCAAAACCCAAACTCATTATTTTTGAATGAATCATTCATAATAAAGTTTGGATATTAGAAACTGAAATTTGGATATTATTTGGTTTTTGTGGTTTGTTATTTGGTCTTTCAAAACAAATTTTACGGTCAATGAGCTTGGCGAAGTATTCGTAACCAAAACTATGGACTTGCAGTCCATAGTTTTGGTTTATTTTTACAATACAAGTACAAAAACTTTAATTCCATTTGCAGATACTTCAAAATAAGAGATACTAAACTCTATTACCTTCCACATCTAACTCAACAATTTCCAAATCAGTAATTTTTTTTAACTGTGGAAAAACAATTTCTCTATCGCCAACAACCAAATAAATTAAATTATCAGGTTTAATTTGATTTTTAATAATCTCTTCAATTTCCTCTCTTGAACAATTTGTTATTCTTTCTATATAATTATCAAAGTAATTTTCGGAAAGTGAAAATTTGAGAAGCGTTGAAAGATTTACTGTAATTTGTGAATTAGTTTCAAACATTGCAGGAAATCGTTTAATGAAATATGATTTAACAAAATCAATTTCATCATCTTTAATTTCAACTTTTAGTCCCGCAATTTCCTTCTGAATTTCAGAAATTGATTCACCAGTATCCTTACCATTTACAGACGTTGAAATTTCGAAATACCCTATTTCTTTATAGTAATAAAATGCAGATTGAATACCATATGTAAAACCTTTTGCTTCACGCAAATTAAGATTTAATCGGCTCGAAAACTGTCCGCCTAATATTGAGTTGGCAATAACTTTTGCAAAATAGTCACTTTCGCTTCGTTTGTTTGAAAGATGTCCAATTCTTATTTCGGACTGAGTTGCATTTTCTTGATGGATAAAATAGAATTTAGATTTTTGCAACTTGGAGGAAAAAGCTTTTTGTAATTCAACTTCATCAATTTCTACACTAATAAAATATTTATTTAGAATTGATTCTAATTCTGCTTGTGCAATATTTCCTACAACAATAAGTTTAGTATTACTTGGCACAAAATATTTTTTGTGAAAATTTATAACATCGCTATTTGTTATTGTGTTTACATCAATGGTCTTGCCAATTACAGAATTCTCGTAAAACGAATTGTTAAAAATAATTTTATCAAAATTTGTAGTCGCAACATAATCTGGTTCGTTTTGATTTTGTATTATTTTGGATAATAATTTCTTTTTCTCGCGCAAAAAATCATCATTGCTAAATATCGGTTCTTGATAAATTAATGACAATAATTCCAATGAACGCTCAAACTTTTCAGTTAATGTAATCATACTTAACTTTATTACATCATTATCGGTTGATGGGTCATATAATGTACCTAACGATTCAATTTCATCATCTAATTGAAGCGAATTATACTCACCAGCACCTTCACTAATTAATAAAGATGTTAAAAATGATAGCCCACTTTTTCCGTTTGGATCAAATCTGCTACCTCCGTTTATTTGCAAACTTAACTTAATTATTGGAAGATGGTTCTTTTGTAAAAAAAGTACTTCCATCCCATTATTTATTTTGAAACGAGTAAACCTTGGAAGATGAAATTTTATTTCTCCATTGTTCTTTGGTGGGTTAATTCTATTAATTTGCATTATTCACCTCCTTTGGAACAATGTGAAGCTCAACGTAAGGATTATTAAAATATTTATTTGCAGCTATTTTTATCGAAACATAATCCAGTTTTTGAAATCTTTCTAAATCAGGAATAAAAGAATTTGGCTCTCCAAGATTTGTGTTATAATTATTTATTTGGTTTGCTAGTGAGTTTAAATTTTGGAGTGAATAAATAAATGAAGATTTTACGGTATTGATTGCTCTATTAAATTCCTTTTCAGTAATTCCATTTTCGATAATTTCTGCTAGAACTTCTTCAATCCCTGCTTTAAGTTCATCTAAACTTACTTCAGGTTTGGCTGTGGCAATTATTATAAACATTCCTGTTAAACTAGCAGAATACTGAAAACTTGAAATATCTTGAGCAATTTGTTTTTCAAATACAAGCGATTGAAACAATCTTCCATTTTTTGAACCTGTTAATATATCTGAAAGAACATCAAGAGTTGCGTCATCTGTATCATATAGTTTAGCTGTTTCCCATGCTAAATAAATTTTAGAAAGTTGAATATTATCTTGATGAACAATTTTTTTATTCTCTGTTAATATTTCCGATGTAACAGAAACTTCAGCAAATGGTTTGCCTTTAGGAATTTCATCAAAATACTTTTTAACAAGTTGTAGTGCTGAATTATATTCAATATCGCCAGCAACAACAAGACTTGCATTATTTGGTGAATAGTATTTTTTAAAGAAATCAATTACATCGTCTAACTCAAATTTTTCTATGTCTTTCATCCATCCAATAGTTGGCCAATGATAAGGATGTTTTTTGGGAAAGAGATTAGAAAAAATTATTTCCCATGCTAAGCCGTATGGTTGATTATCATAACGTTGTCTGCGTTCATTCATAACAACATCTTTCTGATTATCCAACTTATCTTGTGTAAGTGATTCAAGAAGAAAACCCATTCTGTCAGATTCCAGCCAGAGTGCAAGTTCAAGAGAGTTTGAGGGAAGAGTTTCGTAATAATTTGTTCTATCAAGACTTGTTGATCCGTTCAAATTTCCACCGGCTTCTTCAATAAATTTAAAGTGCTTTTCTTTTGGAACATTTTTGGAACCTTGGAACATCATGTGTTCAAAAAGATGAGCAAAGCCAGTTTTGCCATCAACCTCATTTGCAGAGCCAACTTTGTACCATAAATTTACAGATACAATTGGTAGGCTCTTATCTTGATAAAGAACAACTTCAAGTCCATTCTCTAAAACATGCTTTTCATATTTAATATTTAAAATTTCATTCATATCGTTTTTTATTTAACTGGAAAAAATAATTGTTAAAAGTAATCAAAAGTGGAGACAAACGCTCATCATTTGTATAAGAGTAATTAACCAAATTAATTTTTGCAGAAAAAGTCAGAAGAGAGAAAAATTAAAACCAGTTTAAAAATACAAGTAACCATAAAATACTTAAAAGCATTCTTAAAAATAAATGCATGAAAAGGATTAGACCTATAGTTGTAATCTCTTATTAGGCTATTCAAAAATGAGTGCTAATTAAAGGGTGTTATTCCTTATTAATAGTTTCTCTAATGATTGAAGGTACAAAATCATACCTTGTTATTTTATATTCGTATAGTTATTTTTACAGTTAAAAATTATTAAAAATCTCATCAAAATTAGTAAGGAAACCTATGAATTTAGATTTATCAAAGTATGGAATTAAAGACGTGGTGGAAATATTTCACAATCCATCATACGATTTATTATATGAACACGAAACAGATCCTAATCTTGAAGGTTATGAAAAAGGTCAAGTTTCAGAGCTTGGTGCTGTTAATGTTATGACAGGCGTTTTTACAGGACGTTCTCCTAAAGATAAATACATTGTAAATGATGATGTTACTCGCGATACAATTTGGTGGACATCAGAAAAATCGAAGAATGATAATAAACCAACTACTCCTGAAGTTTGGAATGATTTAAAACATTTGGTGGCAAAACAACTTTCTGGCAAAAAACTATATGTTGTTGATACATTTGCAGGAACAAGTGGTGATTTTAGACTAAAAGTTCGCTTTATTATGGAAGTTGCTTGGCAAGCTCATTTTGTTAAAAACATGTTTATTAGACCAACCGATGAAGAATTAGCCAATTATGGTGAACCTGATTTTGTTTCAATGAATGGCTCAAAAGTAACAAATCCCGATTGGCAAAAACATGGTTTAAATTCTGAAAATTTTACAGTTTTTAACTTAACAGAAAAGATGCAGGTAATTGGTGGAACGTGGTATGGCGGCGAAATGAAAAAAGGAATTTTCGCAATGATGAACTACTATTTGCCTTTACGTGGAATGGCTTCTATGCATTGTTCTGCTAATGTTGGAAAAGATGGAGATACTGCTATATTCTTTGGACTTTCTGGTACTGGTAAAACAACCCTTTCAACAGACCCACATCGTCAACTAATTGGTGATGATGAGCATGGCTGGGACGAAAGTGGCGTTTTTAACTTTGAGGGTGGATGCTACGCAAAAACTATTAATCTTGATAAAGATTCTGAACCAGATATTTATAAAGCAATTAAACGTGATGCACTATTAGAAAATGTTACGCTTGATGCTGATGGTAAAATTAATTTTGATGATGGATCAGTAACTCAAAACACTCGTGTTTCTTATCCAATTTACCATATTGAAAATATTGTAAAACCAATTTCTAAAGGTGGGCATGCTAATAAAGTAATTTTCTTAACTGCTGATGCTTTTGGAGTAATGCCTCCCGTTTCCAAATTAAACCACGAGCAAACAAAATATCATTTCCTTTCTGGATTTACAGCTAAATTAGCTGGAACTGAGCGCGGTGTTACAACTCCTCAACCTACTTTTTCTGCTTGTTTTGGTGCAGCATTCTTATCTCTTCATCCAACTAAATATGGTGAAGAATTAGTTAAAAAAATGGATGCAAACAATGCAAAAGCTTATTTGGTTAACACTGGTTGGAACGGAACTAGCAAGAGGATTTCTATTAAAGATACAAGAAGAATAATTGATGCAATTTTAGATGGCTCAATTGAAAATGCTGAAACTAAAATTATTCCTATTTTTAATTTAGAAGTTCCAGTTAAATTGCATGATGTTGATACAAATATTCTTGATCCACGTAATACTTATTCAGATGCATCAGAATGGGATAAAAAGGCGAACGAATTAGCTGAATTGTTTATCAAAAATTTCGAAAAATATACAGATAATGAGGAAGGTAAATCTCTAGTTGCCTACGGACCTCAAATTTAATTTCTGAGCAAATTCAAAAAAGCGAGTTCTAAACTCGCTTTTTTTGTCTTAAAATATTACAGTTATCTCAAAATGAACTGCCTCTGCAATTTATATTCATTCTTTTCTTATAAAAAAGTATAAATTTATTGGAATGATTATTGTACGTTTTCAATTTCGCAATATATTTAAATAGACTTAATAATTATTTATTCCTTATTAATTGGAAGAGAGAAAAACGTGATTCAAAATTTATCCAATGAAACAATGGATAATGTATTCATGAATGCACCAATTGGCATTATTATTGTAGATGCCAATTTTGTTATTAGTGGCGCTAATGAAACAGCACTTCAGTTTGAGTTTGCAAAAGTAAACTCAGCTAGTGAATTTATTGGTTTACGTTTCGATTCCATCCCTATATTTAACACTCCAAAATTTAAAACTTACCTAGAAGAATTAAAAGAAAAAATCCCTTTTGAGGCTGAATTATCTACTAAACTAACATTAGATGGAAATGAAATTTCAGTAATTGTAAAAGCAAGTCCCAACTTTAAGGATAATTTATTTAATGGGGCAATTTTTGTTATTGAGGATTTCAAAGTTCCACTTAGTATAACCAATGACAAAGTAATCCATAATGAATTGTTCAATAACTTTATCAGGTCAGTTTCCGATTATTTTTTAATTTCTAATAACTTTGGTGAAATAGTCTATTCACCTCCTTTGGGGTCATTAAAATTATATAACAATATTTTTAACAAAAAATATCAATCTATTAAGCAAATTTTTGGTGTGGAGCACCAAGATACCATCTCCAAATTATTTAATGAGGCAATTTCATCTAAGCGACCCATTTTTTCTCAAGGAATAAAAGATAATATTGATGGTTTAATGAGTTTTCAACTAAATTTTATTCCAATAGTTGATAAATCACAAAAAGTAAATTATGTTTTTATCCTATTTGAAAATATTACTGATACATTTAATAAGATTAAAAATCTGGAAAATGAAGCAAAAGAGCTAAGAACATATCAATCAATTGCCTCTACAGTTCTTGACGCAATTATTGCATTTGACGAAAAAGGCATAATCAACTTTTGGAACAATGCTGCTACTAAAGTTTTTGGACATTCGAAAATTGAGACTTTTGGCAATTTTATTGGCAATATTATAGAGGATTTTAACCCAGAGTATTTTGGTAAAATTATTGAAAATTTGAAGGCTAACAATCTTTTTGAAACAAAAATTCAATTTCAAATAAATGGAATAACAAGAATTGTATCTATTAAAATGTCACTTTCTGAAGAAAGCGAATCACAATCGGTAGTAGCTTTGTGTTCAAATATTACTGAAAGAGATTATCTGGAAAAGGCACTTCGCAATTCGGAAGAAACTTTTAGGAACATTGTTACAAATACACGAGAATATCTTTGCACATTTACCCTTGAGGGAAGAATAACTTATTGTAACCCATCTTTTATTAACGAATTTGGATATTCCGATTATGAATTACTTGAAAAGGAAATATTCAGTTTCATCGACTTAGATGCTCCTGTAAATATTAACTTCGATTTTAACAAAGCCGTTTTTGATGATGGCAAAAAAATGGAGTTAACTTTACTTAAAAAAAATGGCGAAAAAGTATTTGTTCTTGCAAATTTTACCTCAGTTTTTGACTTGCAAGGAGCTCCAAGATATCATATTGCAGTATTTTCAGATATTTCTGAAAAGAAAAAAAGCGAGCAGGAATTAAATTTAATTCGCTCAATTTTTGAAACCGCCACAGAGGGAATTATTTTAACACAAAATGGTAAAATTACTCTTGCTAACATTGCCTTTGCAAATATGTTTGGATACAGTTCCATTGATGACATTCTAAACTTAAATCCATTAGAATTTATTGCCGAAATAGATAGGAATAGAGCGGAAGAAGATTATTCAATTTATTCCCCAAAAGAAAATACTCCTAAATTTATTTATGAAGGAATAACAACTGATGGAAATTCAATAACATTTGAAAAGAGTATTAAAAAATTCTCAGAAGTAAATTCTGAATATATTATAGAATCTTATACTGATATTACAGAACAGCAAAAAGCAAAATTAGCTCTTGAAAAATCGGAAGAAAGATATAGAAGCATTACTGAAAATATTGATGATGCAATTTGGACTATGGAGTTTGGCGAAAATAAGTTTCCAAAATTCTTTATTTCACCATCTGTTTTTGAAATTACAAAATATACTGATGAAGAATTTATAAATGATTCAAAATTATGGATCAGAATGATTCATCCAGATGATAAAGAAAATACACTATCCAAATTAAAGAGAGTATATAAAGATAGAGTTAGAAAGCAAGTTGAACTTGAATACAGAATTCTTGATAAGCAGGGATCATTGGTTTGGGTAAGAAATAAGCTAAATTTTGTACGAAATGATTTTGGAAAAATTATAAGAGTTTTTGGATTGTTTTCTGACATAACTCTTAATAAAAAGAACGAAGAAAAAGTATTAAAAACAACCAATGCACTAAAAACACTAAACGATTCCAAAGATAAATTTATTTCAATTGTTTCCCACGATTTGAGAACTCCGTTTAGCTCAATACTTGGATTTACTGATTTATTACTTACGGATAATGATCTTTCTGAAGATAAACAAAAACAATACATAGGCTTTATTCAAGAATCCGCACAAAATATGCTTAAATTGGTCAATTCTATTTTGGATTGGACTCGTTTGCAAACGGGAAGAATTGAATATGTTGCGGAAAGATTGGACGTGCAGACTGTCGTAAATAATTCAATTCAAATGCTTTCAGGTAACGCAATTAAAAAACAAATTAAACTGTATTCAACAATTGAGCATGAAGTATTTGTGCATGGTGATAGAAACCTTCTTCTTCAAGTATTTAATAACTTAATTTCAAATGCTATTAAGTTTACTCAAGAAGGTGGCGAGGTTTTTATCTCTGCAGAACCGTTAGTTGATAAAAAAGTGATTCAATTTAGTGTAAATGATAGTGGTGTTGGAATTTCGGATAATGACATTGACAAACTATTTTCTGTTGATTCTAAACATACAACTGTTGGTACTAAAGGAGAAAAGGGTAGTGGACTTGGATTATCGCTTGTAAAAGAAATTATTAGTATGCATGGTGGTGAAATTTATGTTGAGAGCGTTGCAAATACTGGAACATCATTTATTTTTACAATTCCAATATCATCAACAAAAATTTTACTTATTGACGATGTTAATAGTGATGTTGTGCTTTATAGAAAACTACTAAACAATATTATGCCAAATTATCAGGTTGAAGTTGCTTATGATGGGGATGAAGGATTTGAAGCAATGCAAAAAATTATGCCAGCGTTAATTATTACTGATCATATTATGCCTAGAATGAGTGGATTTGATTTAGTAAAAAAAATAATGGCAAGCGATCTTAAATATAAACCGCCAATAATTGTTCTAAGCAGTGATATTACTGATTCAATTTCTAAGGAATATGAAGAACTTGGTATTGAATATACCTTCAAAAAGCCGGTAGGATTAACTGTATTCAAAAATGCTATTGAAAAATCTTTGCAGAAAGCTTTAATTACATAATCTATTTAAATTTAAGCCTTTGAGGTTTTTAAAATCTAGAAGATTTTTAAGCCACAATTCAAATTACTTAATTTCAAAATCCAGAATTGAAAAACCTTCCCATCCACTAAAATCAAAATGCCACCATTCAGTGTTTATTGGATTAAATCCATATTTTGCCATAGTATTGCGTAGCAATGCTCTATTTGCCTTTACATTTTCTGGTAAATCTGGATAAGCATAATGCGCTCTTTCGGTAAAATTGTCATATTCGGTTCCCATGTCAAGCTCGGTTCCAGAGGAATCAATTATTGTAACATCAACTGCCGCTCCGCGATTATGGCGCGAACCACTTGCTGGATTTGCAACATATCTATCATCTGGCAGAATTTCCCACATCTTTTTTTGAACAGAAAGCGGGCGGTAGCCATCAAAAATTTTAATTCGGTAATTAGAAGTTTTTAATAAATTGCTGTGGACTTTAGAAAGTGCTTCACCTACCATTTTTCTGATGTAAACTTTATCCGTTGGATAAAGAATTTTACCAGTAAAATTATCTGTTGTTGCATATTTTACATCTGTTACAATTGTTGAATCAATTGACCACAATGGAACAATTAGTGTGTCTGATTGTGCATGTAAAAATGAAAAAGCTATTAAAAATTGAAAAATGGTGAATTTTATTAGTTTCATTTCTATCCAATATTAGTTAATGTTTTTGTGCTATTGCGCTTTTTATTTTTTTCTTAAAACAAATCCACTTGTTGAAGGAATTTCGAGCAAACCAGAAACATTAGCTAAAACCTCAGTCCCAGCATTTTCACCATTTACAAGAATTTCCCATTCACCATAAGGAAGCACAAACTTATCGACATAATTGTTATCTGCATTCATTAAAACAATAAATTCGTTGTCATACATTTTTACCGAAAATCCAATAGAAAATCCATTTTGAAAATTACTAAAAAAGTTGATTTGCTCAACACTTGCGTGACGAAATTCTTCGTTAGTTTTGCGCAATTCTATTAGCCCCTTATAATAATTAACTAAATCGGAATTCATCTCTGCATAATCGAAATTGATGTAATTAGCAAAATTATCTTTGTTATACGAGTTGTGATCAAGCTGACCTTTTTCTCTATCTTCAATATAATTATTTGTAGGAATTACTTTTGAACGAGCAAATTCTTGTCCAGAATGAATCATTGTAATACCTTGCGAAGTAAAAAGGAATAAAGCCGCAAGTTTATTAAGTTTCAATTGCTCAGCATTTAGCTTTGCATTAGCATCTAGGTCAACTATTTTTTGATGAGAGTCAACAGATCTTGTCCCAATTCTAATAAAATCGCCAAGTGTGTAACCATCATGCGATTCAAGATAATTTACAGAATGCTCAGCTTTTTGGAATAAACCATGTTCAAAATTAGTTGTTGTTCCGTTAATGTAGCTTTTAAGACGATCAATAGAATTATTTCCGTACCAATTTCCAAAAATCCAACCCAAACCATCTTGTGGATTTTGTCCTTTAATTCCATTTCTTATTTGGTCGTTCCAGCTTCCCCATTCGCGAAGTGAAAATCCTTTTGGATCATATCCACCACCCCAAGGCTCGGCAACAAAAACCACATTAGGATTTATTTTACGTGCTTCTCTTATAATTTCTTCAAGAGTTTCCCAATCTATTAACTTTCCTAAATCGAATCTAAAACCATCAATATGATATTCTTTCATCCAATAAATAATGCTGTCAATTATTAATCTACGCATCATTGGAGCTTCTGTTTTTATGTCATTTCCACAATAACTTTCAGTAATAAAATTGCCTTTTTCGTCCAATCTAAAATAGTATTCTTTATCAATTTCTTTTAAATTCCCAACTTCATATTCTGACAAATGATTGTAAACAACATCCATCACTACGCCAATTCCTTCGTTATGAAATGCTTTAACCATATCTTTGAATTCTTTTACTTGGCGTCCATCACGTCCCATCCATTCTTGCATTTTTATTTCTTTCCAATTTTCTGAATAGAATGATGAAGGCGCAAAAAAGGCAGCAGTCATATATCCCCAATGATTTCGCTCATAAGGATTCCAAGTATTTAATCTGCCATTTAGTGAATCGTTAAATGGAATTTCAATATTCCCAAATTCTTGCGCTGGAAGCAGTTCAACTGTATTAACTCCAAGATTTTTTATATAATTTATTCCACCATTGTTATTTTCAACTAATCCTTTATAGGTTCCAGGCTCAGAGGCTTTTGCGGAAGGATGTGCAGTCATATCTTTTATATGCATTTCATAAATAATTAAATCTTTCCAATTTCTTTGTATCCATTTATCATCACCCCAATCATAATCTTCGTTGTAAATAATTGATTTACGGGGATTGTAGTAATCGGTATAAGAAGTTACCGCTTTTGAATAAGGGTCAATACAAAGTGGGAGCTCGCTATAATCATCAATATTTGACTGAGCTACTTTATAACCATAATATTTATTTGATAAATCTTCATTTATAGAAGTTTCCCAAACGCCATCTTCATCACCAATCATATTTTCAATTTTATACGCATCTTTTTCTGGGGATTCAAATAGAAACAATTTAACTTCTGCAGCATGTGGTGCAAATAATCTAAAAGTCGTAATTTCATCATTAATTATACATCCAAGGCGTTTCGTTGAAAATGCCTCAGTCTTATTTATAACTATTTCGTTTTCTGACTTTCTAAATGTTTCTTTGTAAATGTACACGTTATCTCCGAGAATAATATGATTTAAAAGAAAAAGAACGAGAGTAATTAGTAAGTAGTTTGTTTGCTTTTTCATTTTATTCCTATATAATTAATCGAACAAATATAGCAATTCTTTAGTTTTATTATGGTTTTTATTGTGTATTATTTTCACGGTTGGAATTGAAGATAGAGCGGATTTGACTTATAATTTATATAATTCAAATGGATAAAAAGCAAAGAGGTTTTAGCCTTATTATTAAAACCTTCGAGGTTTTTAAAAACCTCGAAGGTTTATATCTTCTATGGCTGTTCAGTTTCTGGCTCAACTACTGGTGCTGCTTTTGGTGTTTCACCTGGCAATAGATATTGATTATACTTTGCAGCATTATCACTATAAACTATCTTGCCCGCTTTGCATACATTTTTGCTAAAATCCCAACAAGTGTTCATATCTTCTAGGCGTTTTTGTGTTTCTACTGGTCTAGTTTTCTTAAATAGTTCTTGGTTATTTTCGGCGGTTCTCAATTCATCCCTAAGTGTGGGGGCTTTATCAAGAAATTCTTGAGCACATCCAGCGGCTAATAATTCTGCCGAATATTTTGTTGTTGCATTGTTCAAAGTCTGCATAAATGCAACTAATTTAGGTGTTGAGTTACGCGCTTTATCATAATCGTTACGCCCAAATTCATTTTGAATAGCTATATTATCTGAAAATGCCTTTTCCATATAATATTTGATACGATGATAATAGTCTTGAACTTCTGCCATTTTTGCATTTACTTTTGCTGTAAGTTGAGCCATTTGGTCAATTAACTCGGCATCTTGTGCAACAACTTCTGCCACAGCAATTGCTGCTGCCCAATTATCTGCATATGGGTCTGCAAAACTTGAATCAAATTGTGAGAAATCTAGTTTGTCTTCAATAAATAGTGCCCTATAGACATTTGATGTTAATACCATTTCGGAATCGGAAATGGTGTAGTTACGATGAACCTCATTTGGTTTTGACATGATTACTCCTTGTGTTTGTTTTAGTTTAGTTGTTTATTAATCTATATTTTTTATAGATATTTTTTCTAAATAACACAATGTGGTAGTTGGCTTTTCAGTAGTTTTGCGGTTTAATTAAGATGGTCTTTTTTAATTGTTTACCCAAAATTTGCCTCATTTCGCACATTTTTGTGTCCCTTTCCCTTGTTTTATCTCCTTTTGCCTCCAGTTAATGGTTTACTATTTCTAGCCAATGCTTTACAATCACCAGTTACTCCTTTACGAACTCCAGAAGCTAGTTTACGAGTAATAGTTACCGGTTTACGAACTCCAGAAGATGCTTTACGGTTTCCAGCAGCCTCTTTACGGATTCCAGAAGGTAGTTTACGAACTCCAGCAACTCCTTTACGGATTCCAGTAGGTCTTTTACGGAACCGATGATTGTTAACTTTTTAAAGAACAAGTGTTAATATTATTTATTAGAATAATAAATAGAAAATTGGACTCATATAAATTGTGACTTATAAATATTTTAATTCCTTTATGATCCAATACTCATTTTCAAAATATTTGCGAATGATTGCCTTTTCTTATAATCTACGTAGTTTTGATAAAGAAACGATTTCACTCTAGCTTTAATTATTTGCATAACGACATGATTGTGCTCATATTTTTTTACAATTTCTTTAAGTTCACGGGAAGAAATATTTCCATAATAAGAATTAATACTGAAGGTAACAATATTTGCAGCGGGCGAATTTATTTTTTTTGCCGCTTCAACATATAATTCTCTTAAATCTTTTTGGCCCACAGAATATATTACTTTACCGAAGACCCCTAGGCACATTTGTAAAGAAATAAATTGAAAGAAGATACTCGTTTTTTCTTTAATACTTGCCGTTGTGTCATCTTGGTCAATTTTGTTAAGCAATGTCTCAATAAAACTATCCTTTATCTCTAATAAGCTCTTACCAAAAAAACTAATGGTTCTAAATGCAGTATAATATAGTTCAACAATCATATCGACTAGTTGTTCAATTGGAATTGAACCTTTTCTGTTTTTAATGATTTGACCCACAATTTCTATTGCCCTGAAAGCCTGATAAAATGGCAACATAAATTCAGTGATATCATCACATTCCTCAGCTTTGTTAAATTTGTTTTCAAAAGCATCTCGTTTCTGTTTATCACGTGATTCCATTATTTCATTCCTGGATTCTACTGGGTTGCTAGTTTCTTCTAAAATATCTGAACTTATTACCCTAACTATATCCTTTATCATATCAAAGTAATGTCCTCGTTTTTCAAGAGTAATAGGTTCAATATTTTCAAACGGGAGCATTGCAGTAAAAGTTGCCTCAGCAATAAGAAAATCATCCTTTGTGTGGTGAGAAACAAAAATTAAGATGTTTGCATTTTTTTCTATATGCAGATTTTTACATAAAGATTTAATAATACTTTTACCTTCTTCTTTGTTTATTATTTCAGCAATTTTTCTGGCAACAAGAAAATAAAAAATATATTTATAAGAGAATTCAAAATTGTTCTCATCTTTAATAATTAATCTAGACTGTAACAGAGTTTTTTGTAAAATGCTGAAAGTGGGTTCGAAAACAAATTTTTCTTTATAAGAATGATAAAATAGTTCCAATTCAGGAATATTAAATGAAGTTTTATCATTTACATATAGATAAAACGAGAATTCAGATAAGAAATTAAAAAAGGAATCAATATTATTATTTTCAACATTCGCTTTTTTTTCTAAAGCAACATGAATTAAAGCTTGATAACAATAAGAATATGATGTTTCATCATGATTTGCAGGTCTTGCATAAACAAATGATTGTAGAATTGATAAGACAAATACAGGATATGAAGGCATTAATTCATCACCTAATACTGTTTCAACTTGGTTAAATGAAGATTTTGTCAATGCTAATAGCTGTTCATCCGTTCCAGTAATTCTTGAGAGTTCCAATCTGTGGTAGTTCTCAATTAACTGATTTCTTTTTTTGTACCCTAGTGGTTTTATTGCAAAAATCTTTAATTTATCAAACTCTGATTCAATTTGTGAGAGTAAACCGTATAGAGTACTCGTAACAATGATTACTTTTGAGAACCTCGCCTCTAAGTCGGAAATAATGCTATTAATAGTTTTTATATTAAACTTAAGATCTTGCAAATTATCAATAAGAATTATTTTTTTTGAATTATCATATTGTGTATATCGTTCAAAATCTAATTCAGTTCCATTGTATTGTTGAGAAAATGCAGTTTTTAATGCTTTGTCAATGTTAGGGTTATTGATTGTTTTTGAGTCTATAAATAATGGATATTGATCCATGTCAACAAATTGATAATACAGCATTGAAATTAAACTTGTTTTGCCAGCCTGATTTTCACCTTCAATAATGCACGTAAAAAAATTATTTTCCTTTATTAGTTTTTCAGAATCATAGAAACCATCTATTGAATTTTTTTTAATTTCTGTAGATTCTAAATCTGGGAAAACATAAAAATCAGATAATTTAATGCTAGAATTATTATCTAGTGAAAGAGGTATTCTTACGTCATTTATCCTTTTTATATATTCCAGGTTGTGCTTAAACCTTTTATGACCATAAATTTCACCATTTAATTTGAAAGTTTTAGAAAAATCCAATCTAAATAAATCCGAATCCCATAGATAATTATTTATTTCTCCGGTTTTATTTTCAACATTAATTTTTATAGTTTGAAATCCAGAATCTTTTGAGTTTGAGTGGTTTTGTAGAACCTTGCCTGAAAAATATAAAGTCTCTTTTTCTATTAAAAATTCAGTTTCTTTTCTATGCCCCTCTACATGTTCATGGCCATAAAGAATTAGGGAACTATTCTCCTCAATGAACCTCTGAAATTCTTTGCGATTATTTTGTTCGCCATTTGGTGTAAACCATGAAACGGGATGGTGAAAAACAGATATATTTAATACTCCCTTTTCAATATTTTTTGGGTTATCAAATCTCTTAACTGGGAAAAATAAATTGTTATCATCATTTTGTTTTGACATCCATGAGGTGTTTATACAATTAAAGCATATTTTATGCGTACCAATATTGTCCACTATTTGATAAAACAATTTGTTCTCAGGTGTTTTATTAAAATTATTATAAAACCCCCAAAAATCTTTTTGTACGGTTGTACATAAATCAAATACGCTATTATCATTTTCGCCAATTGTTTCATATCCGATTGAGCCAATAGTATTTTTTCTAAGTTGATTATCATAATCAAAATTACAGTCATGATTACCTGGAACAATAATTAATTTTGGCATTGAACCAGAAAGGACTTGGTGCATTTTATATTGTATTTCTTTTATATCTCGCTTTGCTGCTTCATATCCATTTTGACTACCTTTGTTAACAATATCTCCTGAAATTACAATATATATTTTTGAGACTTTTCTAAAATCAAGTTTTATTGCAGAGTGAATATTTTCTATTCTATCCGTTATAATATTATTTTTAGAATTAAAATGTAAATCAGTTAAATGTAGAATTCCTATTTCCATATTATTTATTCCCTTTATAAAATTATGTAAACATCCTGTTTGATTTGATAGGTTAAGACTTGTATAAAATTCAAAATTATGTACATATTGATATAATTTCTAATCTTACTTAAGAGTAATGGTGTGTATTGTGTTTCAATATTTTTTGTGCGCTCAATTACCACTCTATTCGCTTAAAGTTGTAAAATATTTATTTGAAAATAGTTATTTCAAGTCTTTTTTGCAAATACTATTTAGTGTTAAAAGAAGTGCAAAAGTATAAATGCAGCTAAAGCTGTTTTGTAATTTTCTTTACCTTATTCCGTTGGCTAAAGCCAACGACAATACATCATAATTCTAATTGTTGTTTCCAGTTTGTAGGAAAATCCGGCAAACTGATTATTCATTTATTTGGCAAAATATATTTATAGAATTCTATTTTTAATCTTTTTATAAAAAATCTTCTTTTATTGCCGTTCATTAAAATTGTTGTAGAGGTTGGGAAAGCAGAGGATACAAGCCTAAATATAAATGAATATTTTTTAGACTACTTTTATCTTAGACATAAATAGGGCATACATTTATATTAGTGCTATAATAAAATTATTATTTTCACTATTTTTGGCTAAAGATATACAAAAATATTTTTTAGTTCCCTTAATAAGGCAAAAGGTTTTATAGAATGGATGGAAATTCATTAAACATTTCTGAAGAAAAATTAAATAAAATAAAAGAGATTGTACCAGAAGCTTTTACCGAGAGCAAGATTGACTGGGAAAAGTTAAAAGCTGCTTTGGGCGATAATGTTGAGTTTAAAAACGAGCGTTATGTTTTAAATTGGGCTGGTAAGTCGGAAGCATTTCGTGTGTTGCAAACCCCCACAACTGCTACTCTTAAACCTGAACGTGAAGAATCGGTTAATTTTGATGATACAGAAAATATATTTATTGAGGGTGAGAACCTTGAAGTATTAAAGGTATTGCAGAAAGCCTATTTTGGTAAGGTTAAAATGATTTATATTGACCCGCCTTATAATACTGGAAATGATAATTTTATTTACCCCGATAAATTTTCGGAAACCAAGGATGAATATTTAAGAAGAATTGGCGATAAAGATGAAATGGGAAGTTTGCTCCGTGAGGGACTTTTTCGTAAAAACAGTAAGGATAGCGGACATTACCATAGTAATTGGCTTTCTATGATGTATCCACGTTTGTTTCTTGCTCGCAATTTGTTAAAAGATGATGGTGTTATTTTTGTTTCTATTGATGATAACGAAGTACATAATTTACGTCTTTTGATGAATGAGGTTTTTGGGGAAGAGAATTTTGTAACTTCATTAATTTGGAAAAGCCGACAAAATGTTGATAGTAGGTCACTAAATGGTGCATCGAATGACCATGAATATATTTTGTGTTACTCCAAGTATAATGGAAAAATTCGGGGTAAAGAAATTAATAAATTGAAATATCAGAACCCAGATATGGATCCAAGGGGACCATGGATGAGTTCAGCAATGGATGGGATTGCTACAAAAGATAAAAGACCTAATTTACATTATCCCATTATTAATCCAATTTCTGAATTAAAATATATGCCTTCACCAGAAAATGGATGGCGTTTCCAAAAATCTACATTAGCAAAACTAATTAGTGAGGATAGAGTAATTTGGCCAAAGAATTCAGACTCTAAACCAAGATTTAAAAGATATTTAAATGAACTTAATAATGATTATACTGGATTTTCATCAGTACTCCAAACTGTATATACAACTCAAGGCACTAGGGAATTAAGAGAATTAATGGGTTCTGAAACATTAAAATTTCCTAAACCATCTGAACTAGTAAAAATTACAATTGAACAAGGTTCAAGTGATATAAAAAATGACATAATCCTCGATTTCTTCTCGGGTTCAGCAACAACAGCCCATTCAGTATTGGAGTTAAACAAAGAAGATGGTGGTAATCGTAAGTTTATATTAGTTCAATTACCAGAAAAGACAGACGAAAATAGCGAGGCATATAAAGCTGGTTATAAAACAATAGCAGATATAGGCAAAGAGCGAATACGCCGAGTAATAAAAAAGATTAAAGATGAAAATGAAAGTAAACTTGATTTAGACGGCAAAGCTAATAAGCAGGATTTAGGTTTTAAGGCATTTAAATTGCAAGAGAGCAATTTTAAGATTTGGCAAACAAAAATAGAAACCAAAGAAGAACTTGAAAAACAGATTCAAGAACACCTTGAGCCATTAGAAGAAACCAAAGAAAGAGAAGATGTTCTTTTTGAATTATTGCTAAAAAGTGGTGTTGAATTAACAGCAAAAATAATTAAAGATAAAGAAGCCTATATTGTAAATGACAACGATATAGTTTTATTATTAGATAAGGTTAGTAAAGAGATAGTTGAAAAAGTAATAGAGCTTAACCCCAAAAAAGTAATAACAATAGACCGTTTATTTAAAAACAACGATCAATTAAAAACCAATACCGCATTGCAAATGAAGGATGCTGGCATAGAGTTTAAGGTGGTGTAGAAGATGGAAAATACAAATAATATTTTTAAGAATGGTTCTGTTTGGTTAAAAGCAGATTTTCACTTACATACAAATGCTGATAAAGTATTTGTGTATAAAGGTGCAGATAATGAATACACTAAAGATTATATAGAACAGCTAAAAAAGAAAAATATTAAAGTTGGTGTAATAACTAATCACAATAAATTTGATATAGATGAATATAAAGTTTTAAGAAAGAAAGCAGTAAAAGAAGATATTTATTTATTGCCAGGAATAGAATTTTCATGTAAAGATGGTTCAAAGGGAATCCATTTACTTATTGCATATAGTGAAACTTGGATTTACAATAAAGAGAATAAAAATTATATTGCGGATTTTATTACTACTGCGTTTGCTGGTATAGCAAATTATGATATTCCGCCGTATCCAAACTCTAGATTTGGTTTAAAGGAAACAATTGAAAACCTAGATGCGTATAAAAAAGATTATTTTATAATTCTGGCACATGTTGATGATAATAATGGATTGTTCAATGAGTTGGATGGAAGGAATTTAGAAGAATTTGTAAAGTGTAAAGAATTTAGTAGAAATGTAATAGGGCTACAAAAATCTCGGAATTATGATAATAGAAAGAAGTTGAATGATTTAATTGGGACTAATTCACCAGCATTTGTTGAAGGCTCAGATCCCCAAAATATTGAAGAAGTTGGAAACACAGGGAAGCAAAAAGATAAAGATGGTAACGAGCAAGCAAAAGAGAGCTATATAAAAATTGGTGATTTTAATTTTGAAGCAGTAAAATATGCTCTAACTGATAAGGTGAATCGTGTTTCAACAAGTAAACATGAAATAAGAAACGCTTATATTAAATCGATAGAATTTGATGGTGGTTTGTTAAACCAAACAGAAATAAACTTTTCCCCAGAGCTAAATAATCTTATTGGTATACGAGGTAGTGGTAAATCTTCAATATTAGAAATACTACGTTATACACTTGGCGTTTCACTTACAACGCAATCGAGTGATAGTGATTATAAAAATAATTTAATTGAGCATGTTCTTAAAAGTGGTGGAAAAGTTATACTAAAAGTTGTTAATGAACATGGAAAAGAATATAGAATAGAAAAGATATATGGACAAAAAGAAGATATTTATGATATTGATAACTTACGTGTAGATGCTCCATCTATTGAAACAATATTTAGTAATCCTGTTTATTTTGGACAGAAGGACTTATCGAACAAGAATATTGACTTTGAGGCTAATCTTGTAAGAAAACTGATTGGCAATAAGTTAGACAATATAAAAAGAAGAATTAATCAGAAAATTTATGAAATTAAGGATACTGTTACATCCTTAAAAAAACTTGAGAACCTAGACGAATTAAAAAAAGAAGTAAATAATAATATTGCTGATGCTAAAGTTAAACTTGATTTATATGTTAAAAATGGAGTTGAAGATAAGCTTAAGCAACAATCACGCTTTAATTCAGATGAAGCAAAAATGAGCGGAATTTTCGAAGAGCTATCAAATTTCAATAATGATTTAGAATCTTTGATAAATGATTATAATCTCTTTTTTAAAAGCACAATTTTTGAATCTGAAGAAAATAAGGATATCTTTTCAGAAGCTGGTTCTGTGTTTAATAGCACTTCGGTCGAATTCAATAAACTAAGAAGTGTAAAAGAAAATATTTCAAAACATAATGTTGCATTTGGTAATATCATTCTAAAATTAAATGAAAAGAAGGAAACACTTAAAGAAGAGTTCGCTAAAATAAAAAGAGAAATAGATATTCCTAATCTTAATCCTGATAATTTTCTAAAACTAAATAGACTATTAGAAACCTCAAAGCTAAAACTGGGCGAAATAGACAAAAGTGAAAAGAAGAAAATAGAATATAACACAATATTGAACGACAAAATTTCGGAATTAAATAATTTATGGCATGAAGAATATCAAACCCTTGAGAGAGAAGTTAAAAGAATAAATGAATACGAAAACTCTCTTTCAATAAATGTGGGTTTTAAAGAGAGAACTGATAAGTTTCATGAGTTATTACAACAAGTCTTGAAAGGAAGCGGAATAAGAAAAGGAACTTATGATACAATTGAAAATACATATAAAGATTTTATAGAAATTTATAGAGACTTTAATAATTTAGAAACAAAATTAAGTATAAGTGATACTTTATTAGGAGAATTCAAGAAACGATTTAATGAAAATATTTCAGATTTAATTACATTCCGTGTTGAGGATAAATTTACAATTATGTATAATGGCAAGCCATTAAAGGACCATTCACTAGGTCAAAGAGCAACAGCTTTAATACTATTTCTTCTTGCACAAAAAGAAACCCATGTTTTAATAATTGATCAACCAGAAGATGATTTGGATAACCAAACTATTTATGAAGATGTTATAAAATCTATTAAAACTCTTAAAGGTGAAATGCAGTTTATATTTGCGACTCATAATGCAAATATTCCGGTACTTGGTGATAGTGAAAAAATAGTTTCTTGTAAATATTCCGATTTGAAAATTGATATTCATGGTGGTACAATTGATGACCCAGAAACTCAAGAACAGATTGTTACTATTATGGAAGGTGGTGAAGAAGCCTTTAACCGTAGAAAAAACATTTATGAAATATGGAGTATGAAAAAATGAATAGTTTAGAATTAATAGAAATAATAGGACGAGGCGAAGATAGCAAACATCAATTTAAAAAGGATATTAACAATGCTGTATCTTTAGCTGGTGAGATGATTGCATTTTCTAATGCCAAGGGTGGCATGATAATAATAGGTGTTGAGGATAATGGGGAGCCTATCGGATTAACTCAAGAAGATATAAGTAGATTGAATCAGTTGATTAGCAATGCTGCATCAAACAATGTGAAGAATCCCATAAATCCAATTACTGAAAACATAAACATCGGAGATAAAACATTAATTGTTGTCCATATTGCAGAAGGTGGTGATAAACCATACATGGATAATACAGGTGTAACTTGGATTAAAAGTGGTTCTGACAAAAGGCGTGTTACTTCTAGAGAGGAATTAAGAAGATTATTCCAAAACTCTGACTTAGTACATGCAGATGAAGTTCCAGTTACTGGAACAACCGAAAATGATATTGATATTGAATATTTCAAAAATTTTTATCAAGAGAACTATGAAGAAAGTATTGAATTTGCAGGTTTGCCATTAATACACCTTTTGAATAATCTTAATCTTGCTGTTGAGAGTAAACTTAATATTGCAGGCTTATTATTATTTGGGAAAGAACCTGCAATTTATAAATCAGCATTTATTATAAAAGCTGTTAGGTTCATTGGGAATGATGCAACTGGAGATAAATATAGTGATAGTGTTGATATTAAAGGAAAGTTGAAAATACAATTTGAAGGTGCAATAGATTTTATCAAGAGAAATCTGAAATACCCTCAACAAGATAAAGGTATAAACTCATTAGGAGAATTGGAAATTCCTTTAATAGTTTTTGAAGAATTGGTTGTTAATGCAATAATACATCGGGATTATTTTATAAATGCTCCAATAAGAATATTTGTTTTCGACAACAGAATTGAAATTATTAGTCCTGGGAAACTTCCCAATAACCTTACAATTGAAAATATAAAAAGTGGAAATTCTAATATAAGGAATGATATTCTCACATCATTTGCAACAAAAGTATTGCCGTATAGAGGTATAGGAACGGGAATTAGAAGAGCAATAAAAAACTATCCTAATATTGAATTTGAAAACAATAGGGATGGTGAGACATTTACTGTTATAATTAAAAGACGAGATGATTTATAGATTATGGTATATAATTATAATTTAATTAGGTTTATTAATATTAGCGTCTCATATTATTGAATATTCGGGTCACAAAATATTTAGTGTATTATAGATGATACACTTATAAATTAAAATATTGGAAAACAAATATAACATATGAAACTACACTTTGACCCAAACCAAACATTTCAGAAAGATGCAATAAGTTCTATTGTAGATTTATTTGAAGGTCAGCCACTTGCAGAGGGTGATTTTAGCTTTTCTATGGATTCAGTCAATGAATTTTTTAATGAGGACGGTATTGGTAACAGACTTAAAATTGATGAAGATAGAATATTAGAAAATGTTAAGATTGTTCAGCAAAGAAATGAGTTGGAAGTTGCAGCTAAATTGGATGGTATGAACTTTTCGGTTGAAATGGAGACAGGCACCGGCAAAACCTATGTTTACTTGCGAACAATTTATGAATTGAATGAAAAATATGGGTTTAAGAAATTTGTAATTGTAGTTCCTTCAATTGCAATAAGGGAAGGTGTATTAAAAAATCTTGAAATAACATTTGATCATTTCCAAAATCTATACGATAAAACGCCAGTAAACTACGACGTATATGATTCGAAGCGTGTTTCAAACCTCAGAAATTTTGCAGTTAGCAATAATATTCAAATACTTGTAATTAATATCGATTCCTTTGCAAAAGATGAAAATATAATAAATAAGCATAACGATAAATTGCTTGGTAAAAAACCTATTGAGTTTATTCAAAGTACATCACCATTTGTTATAGTTGACGAACCACAGAACATGGAAACGGAAATACGTAAAAGAGCAATTAAGAACTTAAATCCACTTTGCACTTTGCGATATTCTGCTACACATACAAATCGTTATAATATGGTTTATAACCTAGACCCTGTGAAAGCTTATGACCTTGGATTAGTAAAACAAATAGAGGTTGACTCGATAACAACTGAAAATGATTTTAACGAAGCTTATATAAGTTTAGAAAAAGTTATTTCAAAAAAGGGAAGTAAACCCTCAGCCACAATTAAAATAGATGTTAATACTGTGGATGGAGTCAATAGAAAATCAGTTACAGCAAAGGTTGGCGACGATTTATATGATTTATCAAAAAAGAGAGAAATATATAAAACGGGTTACATAGTTAATAATATTGATGCTTCTGAGAATTGCATTGAATTATCTAATGGTGAGTTAATATTTGTTGGTGATACTTTAGGAGGTTTAACCGATGATATTATGAAAGTACAGATTCGCAAAACCATTGAAGAACATTTTTTTAAGGAAAGAAAACTAAAAGAGAAAGGGATAAAAGTTCTATCTCTTTTCTTTATTGATAGAGTTGCAAACTATCGTGATTATGATTCTGAAGGTATGGCAATTTTAGGTAAATTTGGCAAATGGTTTGAAGAGATTTATAATGAAGTATCCTCAAAGAGTGTATTTAAAGATTTGATTCCATTTGAAGCAAACGAGGTACACAATGGATATTTTTCATCCGATAAAAAAGGAAAATGGCGAGATACAAAAGGGAATACAATTGCAGATGACGACACATTTAAGCTAATTATGCAAAAGAAAGAGGAATTGCTAGATTCCAATATTCCATTAAGATTTATTTTTAGTCATTCAGCTTTAAGAGAAGGATGGGATAATCCAAATGTTTTTCAAATATGTACATTAAACGAAACAAAATCAGAGCTAAAAAAACGACAAGAAATTGGCAGAGGTCTGCGTCTATCCGTAAATGCAGATGGACAAAGAATACATGATAAAAGCATTAATAGGTTAACAGTTATTGCAAATGAATCGTATGAAGATTTTGCAAAAAAATTGCAATCTGAAATTGAATTAGATTGTGGAGTTTCGTTTGAAGGAAGAATTAAAAACAAAGCTGATAGAGAAACGGTAAAATACCGTAAGGGTCTTGAGTTAGACGATAAGTTTAAAGAGATTTGGGATAAAATAAAATATAGAACTACATATAGAGTTGATTATCAAACTTCTGAATTAGTTTTACAAGCAGCAAAAGCAGTAAAAGAAATGCCACAGATTAAAGCAAGCCTGATTAGAGGCACAAAAAATGCTGTAAAATTTGATGAAACCGGAATTGTTTCAGACACAAAAGCATCATACGTAACAGTGTTAAAAGACAACTTTATGATTCCAGATGTTTTAACCTATATTCAAGAAAGGACTGAGCTTACACGCTCAACAGTTTTTGAAATACTAGAAAAATCCGGAAGATTGGCGGATGTTTTAATAAATCCTCAATTATTTCTTGATAATACAATTCTTGCTATTAAAACTGTACTTACAAATTGGTTAAATATTATTTTGATGTGCTGGAACCAAAGATAATTATTATTAACTTTCTTCATATTAAAATAATAAGGTAATAAAAATGGAAAAAGATTTGATAGGTAGATTAGTATCACTACTAG
>Ga0180007_10002081_pt1 | contig 24703 bp, 18 predicted proteins | sample MM_PC_MetaG_FD_121122 | JGI IMG/M metagenome (GOLD analysis project Ga0180007, IMG submission 121122) | Groundwater microbial communities from the Aspo Hard Rock Laboratory (HRL) deep subsurface site, Sweden - MM_PC_MetaG | ecosystem: Environmental > Aquatic > Deep subsurface > Groundwater... | reverse complement strand
CGACCGCTTGAGAAACTTTCATAGTACACCTCCTGAATTTATGGGAAAGCGGGAAACACCTTTACTTGATCATACCAAAAAAGAAAAATTTGGTGGTTGAAAGACGGCTGGCCATCTCAGGAACAATATCAACCTGCTGTATTCTCACTAACCATTACCCTTGCCAGAACAAATCTCAATTGCCGAGGGACCTTCAAAGAAAATTTTTTATACAGCAAAATTGCTGGATAAAAACCCTCTGGGTGATAATATGCGTTAGAATAGCGGCATAAGAAATTTTATGCTTCCATAAAATGATGTAAAGTCGGCGTCTTTTCGGGAGTCGATAATTCGTTATTGCTCAAAGAAGGTTATCTATGTTTTCGCAACATGTAGTCGAAATTGTAGAGCGTCTGGGTATGAGGGAGAGCTTAAAAGAAATCGAAACATTTTTGGGTGAGCATGACCAGTTTTACATATACAAAACCTCTTTATCAGAGGAGCTTGATGGTTGCACTGATAAAAGAAAACTATTTGGTTATAATGCAATTCGCTTTATCCAATCCCTTTTATATCGTTCAAAATCTTTGATAGAGGGCAGTATCAATGCATTAAATAATAATAGTTCATTAACCTCAATTCTTTCAGTCAGAGCTCACTTCGAGACTACCGGAAGTTCATCATTTTTACATAAAAGATTAACAAGTTATTATTTGGGAAATATCAATTTCGAAAAATTGGACGATGATCTTTTTAGATTATCATTAGGTTCCACAACTATAAGCAATCCTAAAGTTCCCAAGCCAATTCAGGTAATGAATCTGATTGATGCTACAGATGAGTATTTGAAGAAAATCATACCCAAAGATAAAGCCCCTCACGATAAAATGTTCAGAGAACTGTATGAAGACCTTTGTGATTTCTGCCATCCAAATTACCAAGGAATTTCAAGTGGTTCTAAAATTATCCAAGCAGAAAGGGCAATTGTCTATCATTCAACTAATGTTATTAGTGATACTCATTTTTTATTCTTTTTCCATTTGTGCATGTCGGCAAAACTTTTTCTTCATTTTTATGAAGAATTGTCCAGACTGCTCAAAGAAAAAGAAGTGATGCCAATTTTTCATACAAGCTAACTTTAATTGCACTAACAAGCAAACGGCTTCACACGGAAAATTTGGCCTACGGCCAATTTCCGGTGAGCCCCAGCGTTATATTTTAAAAATGCAGACAAAACATTATATTACTCTTGGTTCATCAGATGGTAAAAAGGTTACATTTGGATCGGAAACTTTTTTTGTCTTCATCGATGAAACAGGAGAAGAGAATTTTAATGATAAAAATTATCCAATATTTGGTTTAGGGGGGTGTGCTGTCCAGGTTCAAGATTATGAAAAATTGATAAATGAACCTTGGTTGTATATGAAAAACAATTATTTCGGAGGTGCAGACAAGCCTCTACATGCAAACAAATTGCGCTCTCCCTCAATAGAACAACTTGATGCTCTTAATCATTTTTTTACTAAATTTCATTTTTGTAGAATAGCAGCTATCGTAAGCGATAAAACAGTATTTTGCGGCAATTGTAACCCTTATGAAATTGTTGCTGGCGCATTAAAAAACAGAATTTTAGATGTTTTTAAATGGCAGCAATCATTAAAGCGATTGGTGTTAATTTTTGAAGACTCTCAGCGAGGCAACAGGTTAGCTGTAAGAAATTTTTCAAATTTCAATGAACTATTAGTTGATGACATCGAAATAATAAAAATTGAGAAATTTTTTATGCCTAAGTCCTTGAATTTCCCGGGATTAGAAGTAGCAGACTTTATTATGCATGCAGCTGGAGGTCAAACTAGAACTAGGTTGAAAAATGGTGCAAAGAAACCAAACAACAAAGATTTTAAAGCAGTTTTTCAAAGTATTCCTTCAAAAGGAACAAGCTTCATTGATATCAACAATGTCAATGTAACAAGCTGAAATTAAAAACAATATAACAAAGTTTTTCAACCTGACCGCCGGGAGCCGCGTTCATTGAGCCAAGTTCATAGGCGGCGGCAAGTTAAAAACGGCGTTAGCAAGACAAAGGGGAATTAATGCTACTAAAATCCAAAGAATTGTTAATTGACCCTGATCAGCCATTTCTCAATGACCAGCTCGGAAGAAAGGAAAGTGCTGAAGTTTTAACTCAATTTGTACTTTCTACTGATGAGCCATTAGTTATTTGCATTGATGCCCCATGGGGCCAAGGAAAAACCACGTTTTTGAAAATGTGGGAATGTCACTTAAGGGCATTATCCATTCCTTCTCTTTACTTTAATGCATGGGAAAACGACTTTACAGACGATGCCCTTGTATCTTTAATCGGGGAAATAAGCTGTAGCATAGACCAACTATCAAACAAAGGGGATTCGTCAAAAGCTAAAGAACATTTAAAGAAAGCAAAATCTTTTGGAATTGCACTACTAAAACGTAGTTTGCCTGTTGCGGCCAAGGTTGTAACTGCAGGTGCCCTTGACCTAGATAAAGTTTCTGAGCAAGCTTTTGCAAGTTTCGCAGAATCAATAGCAAAAGAAGAAATAGAGAAATACGAGCAATCCAAAAAGACTCTTTCCAATTTTAGAGAGACGTTAAAAGATTTTGCCCAAGCTATATGCTCGCCAGACGATCCTAAGCCCCTAGTTTTTATCATCGACGAACTCGATCGTTGCAGGCCAAATTTTTCTATTGAAGTGCTTGAAAAAGCAAAACATTTCTTTAATGTGCCTAACATAGTTTTTGTCTTAGGCGCAGACAAAACACAACTAGGCCATTCTGTAAGGGCAATTTATGGTCGAGACCTAGATGTTAATGGGTATCTAAGAAGATTTATCGACTTTGACTATATTTTACCAACTCCAGAAAAAGGGGTATTCATAAAGTCACTCTTTAGGAAATTTGAATTTGATCAATATTTTTCAAACAAGTCGACCACAGAAACAAGATATGAAAAAGACCATTCGCTAAAAATGTTTTCTGAACTTGTTCAAATTTACGATTTATCTTTAAGAGAGCAAGAGCATTGTTGTTCGCTGCTAAGCTTAGCGATAAAAACCACACCTGACAACTACCTGCTATACCCTCTTTTCCTATGTTTTTTGATAGTACTTAAAATAAAAAAACCTGATCTATACAAATCGTTTGCAAATGAAACCTTAGAGCCTCAAGAGTTGTTTGAGATATTCGAAAAAACGAAAGGAGCAAAAGATTTATTGAATAGCAATTATGGAATGGCTCTTGAAGCCCATATTTTAACCAGTAAGTCTCATCGAATAGGGGCAGACGACGTACTTGAGAAATATAGTCAAGTAGTCAAGTCAACATCGAGCAGTGAAGAAGAAAAAAACAGAGCAAATAGAATAATGGAAATAATAAGAAATTTTGATTGGAATGGAGGCATTGGTATCCTTGGCTATTTAGTCAATAAGATTGAAATTGCGTCAAGGTTTAAAAGATAAAATTGCTATCGGGATAGGGACGGCCATCGCTGACCGCCCCTCCCACACCACCGTACATACGGATCGCGTATACGGCGGTTCGGCTGGTCAAGTAATCAGCCTCCCATACTAAAGGAAACTTAATTACCGGGGCTTAGGACTTCAGTGACGCTATCGATGTTTCACCAACCGGTGCCATACACCAATAAGACACTCCCTCTTGGAACCCGCTACCATTTATCCCCACCATTCGGCTGGGGCCACCGTTCGGGCCTTGACCGGTGTGAGACCTCCCCGCTTTTCTCTTCACGGGGCTCGTTTCACCTGCTACTATGCCCTCTGCTGACTTCCGTTATGCGGTTGGCGCCCCTTACGGTTTGCTCAGTCCATGGAACGGACACATAACGGATCTCCCGGGGTGAGCACGATACTTTCCGTACGTAGGCGTCGAGTATACGCCCCCGGCCCTGTAATGGATAGAGGACTTAAGCTTGTGTTGCAGCCTGGTCCCAGCCGGATTCGCCTGTACTCGCTTGCTGTTCGTCGCCCCGTACTTTCGCGTTATCCCACCGTGGTGGGACCGCCTCCTTCAGAGGCACTGTTACCAGAGCCCCGTTGCGATACCGCTATGCCCTTCGCCTCCATCAGGCTGGGCAAGGGACTAACTTTTGACAGAGTTACCGGTGCCAAAAGCGCACCCATTAGATATCGTGCCGTGCCCGGCACACAACCATAGGGTCAACCTGCCCGGAAGAAGATCGACGGCGCTGAACGCGGCAAGTTTGGGTGGCCGGCAGGTTACCCAAAACGATATGCTACCGAGAATATAGATGATTGACTGGAAAGAACAACTATCCAATATTAAAATTGAAATTGAAGATCCTGCTGACAGTAATGCTGTAATTGTCACCTTGCCTAACCACTTCATTTTTAAAAATCATGGAGTACTTATATTCGATCCAATATTTAATTTTTTTGATTGGTCAATAAATGATAGTCAAGTAATTATTGATTTTACTAAATGCAAGACAGCAAATTACCAGGCTTTATCTCTCGTTGTTTTATATAGTTGGAAACTTCGCAGCCAAGGATGCCGAATAACATTTCACTTAGATGATAATGACAAAGGAGCCTCCACTATTTGGAAAAATATGGGAGCGTCTGGTCTTTTCCATGTTTCAACGGATGAAAAAACCAATTTTAGGCATAGTTCATATAAACCTCTGATAGCAATCAGAAATACGAGTGATTTTAAAAAAGCAATATCTGCCGCTGAAGAATACACAAAAGACTTCAACGTTGAATATGTAAGCACTCTTAGACATGTTCTTTCTGAGCTTATTTATAATGCTCAAGAACATGGCGTCTCATACTTTTCCTGGAAAAAAGAAAGGAAAGTCACCCCAGCCCTAATACAATTCACATGGTATCAGAGAGCAAATGAAATTCATTTTATCATTGCTGATATTGGTGTCGGCATCAAGGCTCATCTATCTCAATCATATCCTGGGATTGAATCTGATATTGAAGCAATAAAAATGGCCATTAAACCTCAAGTTTCGGGAACTTTTGCAAGAAGCAACCCATATGAGGCTAAAAACAACGCAGGGGTCGGCTTATTTATCTCAACAAACATTATCAAGAGACTGAAAGCAGATATGCACATTATATCTGGCGACGGCATCCTGCATGTGTCTCCAAGAGATATTACAGGTACAAATCTTACAAATCCTTGGCCAGGGACAGTCGTCCTTGTGTCTATCAAATTAGAACGTGGTGCTGATTTTGCTTTTCACACTATGATGCAAGAATTTAGAGAAGCTGCAAGAGTAGAATTGAGTAAAGGCGTTGCGAAAGAAAATGATGGAAGATTTTATCTGTCCATAGAAAATTTCTTCGGGCCATATGCCGAAGACAAGAATTCGGCTATAAAAATAAGAGATGAAAAAATTGTACCAAATTTAACTGAAAACAAAGTAGTTGTTGTTGATTTTGATCATGTCAAATCAGCCCCTCATAGTTTTTTAAGTGCGCTCCTCGCAACTCCTATAAAAAGGTTAGGAATGAGTGCCTATAAAAACATTAAAATTATCAATGCGAATCCTGAAATCAGGGAGACCATTGACTATATTTTTGACGAAAACACAGAAGATTAAGCATATCAAGTCAATTCAGGCGACGGGAAGGGGCTTGGGGCGCTGACGCGGCAAGCTATTTGGCCCGCGCCTGATTTCTGGCGTTGAGCCTGTAGAAAAAGCTTTCCGGTGACAATTTTGCTGAATTTTACTTCTATTTTGATGAATTTTTGCCGTCAAGAGCGGTGAACTAAAGGTAAAAAATCTATATTTTCAAGGTGTTACTTCAGTTTTGAAGGATGTGTTGATTAAGTACGGAACAAATCGACTCAGGCCAAGATAAAAAACTCTGTTATTTCAAATAGTTGACTAATAAAGATTTTGTAAAAAATCTCAAGAAACAAAAAACAAGACACGTCGTAGGACTTTTTCTACAGACTCGTTATGTTTGGAAAATTGAACAATGGCTCTTGATCATTATGTATCCCAAGTTTACTTGAAGAATTTTTATTCACCAGACTTGGGAGAATTAATGCATGCAATAAAAAAAAGTGACTTAAAGTATTTCACACCTAACTCTGACTCGGTATGTAGAATAGAAAAAGGCAATTCAAACCCATTTTTGTCAGAGGAAAGAATAATTGAAGAGTTTCTACAAACTATTGAACCATACTACAATCGAGCAGTCGATGAGATACTTAATAGAAAATTTGATAATAATACTTTGTATACTATTGCAGGTTTCGTCGCATATATTCAAACCTGTTCACCAACCGGAGTGCGTATAAGCCAAAATCATTTAAAAACTATGGTTGAAGACGCCAGCAAAGTTATAGATAAACAGGGGAAAATTCCATCGCCGCCAGAAGAACTTGGTGGAAAAACATTTACGGAACTTCTTAATAGCGGTGAAGTAAAGATACAGGTTGACCAAAAATATCCGCAAGCTTTGGGTATAAGCGGCATTATGAGTAGCTTAGCTGTATTCGCTAATTGCCACTGGGATATAATCATCAATGAATACGAAGATAATTCTTTTTTCACCAGCGACTTCCCAATTGGGCAAGAATTATCTAGTAATCCAATTATCATTAACAAAATATTTCCATTGCGACCTAATGTTGCTATTAGAATAAGGCCACATGAAAATATTAATACCGAAAATCCAGATTACACCTTTTCTAAGTTTAAATATCGATTTGCTAAAGTGAGCAGAAATGACATTGTGAATATCAATAGGTTGTTAGTTCGTTGTGCCGAAGACATGGTGTTTTTCAACAAAAACCATGATTGGATATCCCCATTTATAAAGAAAAACTCGAAATTTTTTATTAAACCTCAAGTGTATGAGGTTCCTGCTGTTAAAGGGAAATATAAGCTATTTACTTCAAGAGTCGTAGAAAAATAGCTTGAACATAACAAACGCATTAATGCAGACGGGAAGAACGCTGGCGGCGCTGACGCGGCAAGTCCGGTGGCCCGCTGGTTGTGTGAAACGTTCAACCCCTAATATTGGCAAATCGAAGATTATCATAAGTGTAACAAGCCTTGGCTTAGTCTTCCTACTGTTAAGTAGGGGATCTAAAAGGGAAACCGAATACCCGATAATGTTTCATCTGCTCCATTAAATCACGCAAAAAACCCTATTCCCTGTGAATCACATTGATAAATGAGCCATTTTTCACAACCTTTTTTGAGCAAGTCAGAAACCAATCAATGCGGTCCGCTCTGACTTATATGAATCTTCCTACTGGCCACATTTTTCATCCCTTCGACGACGCCTAAAACCACGGCCTGTGTGGTCGTCATTATCCTCTGGTTAATGACCGCCGGATTGCCATCAGTCAATACTTGAGAGGCTACAGAAATAAAGGAACACGACACCAGCGCCAAAACCGCTATTATTGAGGTATTTAACCGTTTTCTCATACTATTCCGATAAAATTAAGATAAGCATCAAATCTTATAGAGTTCTTTCAAACGTATCAATATTTGAGAAAGACGTAGCCTTCATACCCGCTGATGTACATTTCTGATGGTTCGGGTAGCCATGTTTTCCACTGGGAAAAATTGTTCATACTTGCCATCAAGGCGATTCTTCCAGGTTGACTGCGAATCATCTCGACCGCTTGCTCAATAGCTAATTGGCGAGTTGGGGTTTCCTGTTCGATCCCGTATCGAAGTTCACCTGCCCCACCGACAAGAAACACATCATCCCGTTTAAAGGCCAGGCAGACCGCTCGTATCATGTCTTCATCGGAAATGATGGTCGTTTCTTGGTCAACCTTGGGCCCATAGGACTCCAAAAAATGGTATGCAGCCTTGATCTCAAGCGTCTTATCCGGCATTGCGAACGGGAGTATGAGAAGAAATGGAAGCGGGGCTAGAGCGAAGATGCCTGGTCGCCATTTTTTATCTCTCATGCGGGAACTGGTCATAAAAAGCATAATCGACATGATCAGGGAGGCAGCCACAAGTAGCCAATACCAACTGCGATCATAAAGCCTTATTCCCCCGATTCGAGTCGTCTGGGTAATAAGCAAAATAGTCAGAAGAATGACGAAAAGGCTTGCTGCTCCAACCGCACCCCACCGGAATCGCCGTTCTTCGGTTTCCGTTACTTGAGAAACCAACCCATGGCCGACAAGAATGGCTAAGGGTGGGAAGCATGGGAGAATGTAGGTCAGCAGTTTCCCTTTACAGGCAGAGAAAAAAAGAAAGAGGATGACCAGCCAGCAGACGGAAAAGCGAAGGAGGTCAATTTGAGGAGCTGTTGAGCTAAAAGATTTTTTTAGACTGGAGAGAGTGGCCGGAAGGAGGAAAGTCCACGGGAGGAACATAGCCGGTGCTGTGAGAAAGAAAAAAAGGAAAGACTGTCGGTGCTGTGCGTCGCCCGCCATAAAGCGGCGTATATGTTCATTCCAGAAAAAGAAATTCCAGAAGTCTGGCTCCCGCAAGTAGATTGCTATCGCCCAAGGTAACGATACCAAGGAAGCAATAATCAAGGGCAGCCAAATAATACGGGCCAAGTCATTAAGCCGTCCTTGCCAGACCAGATAACCGGTTACCACCAAACCTGGTAGGAGGAAAGCGAGAAATCCTTTTGTCAAGAAGGCCAGTCCGCAAAAGATGCCCGCCCCGGCCAGATAGCCATACTTACCCAACGATCGTGACTTGGTTGAAAGTGCGAGAAACAGGCAAACCATCGTTCCGGTAAGGAAGAGGGAGAATATGGAATCGAGCACTAATAACGTTCCGACACCAACTACCTCGAAAGAGGTCAGAAAAACCAAGGCAGGCAATGTCCCAGTTGAATCATCCCTTGCTTGATTATTCTTTATCAGAAATAAAATCAGGAGCGCTGTAAGTCCTGATGCGAGTGCCGACGGGAGGCGAGCTGCAAAACGATTTTCTCCAAAAATTCGCATTGAAGCACCGGTTATCCAGTATCCAAGTACCGGTTTTTCGAAATAGCGAAGTCCGTTTAATTTTGGTACCACCCAATCTCCGGAGGCGATCATCTCCCTGGGTATCTCGGCATAGCGAGTCTCATCCGGTTCAAATAGCGGACGGACACCCAACGGTAGGATATAGAGTACCAGAAAGAGAAAGAAGAGGAGTAGGAGTGGGCGTTTTAGTTTCATGACACCGGATTTCTTAGGGGGTCAGCAAGATCTGTCTCAGCGGCAAACTGGCTCTCGGCCGATCCTCAGGGGATGTTTAGCGCTGGTCGAATTCGCCCAGCCGCCCAGTTGGTCTTGTTAGGATTAGGCCAAACGACAACGATAGAAAGCGATAAAGCTCGGGAATCCCCTCTTCGCCACAACTCGTCATTGGCGTTTCTGGTGCCGGCCATTGAGAATACAACGTCGGTAATTTATTAGCCTATCATTATGAAGAATCCGTGAATGGGGGAAGGAAAATGCTGGGAATGGCTGCAGGAAGAGATACCCGTTTTTTTGAAGTCTGCTTTCTTAACTTAACGGAATCTTCATAAGCAACAGTTACAAAAGGTGATAGATATTACCTGTATGAGGATGGCGGGAAGGCCTCCTCCTCGAAGGTCATGTTCACCTGAGATTTTTCCCCTCCCCAATGCTATTAACGTCTCGACGTTAGCTTCCCTATTTGACGGGGAAGCGATATGGAGTGACCTTTTTGTCAGGTCACCGGGTGGCATGTCTGGGAACTTTGTTGGGGGTAACGAAATTGTACTTGGAGGAAAATATGCCGCACTTGACAAGACGGTCTATGTGCAAGGTCCCTGAGGTAACGCTTTACTTCTGGATTATTAAAGTTCTTTGTACAACAGTCGGAGAAACTGCCTCTGATTTTTTAAACGTAAATTTAAACTTCGGATTGACCGGTACTTCTGTCGTTATTGGGATCTTGCTGTTAATCGTTTTGTTTTTTCAGTTCAGATCCCCCCAATATACCCCTGGAATTTATTGGATCACGGTAGTCCTGATAAGTATCTTTGGAACTTTGGTTACCGACAACCTCACTGACAGCATGGGCGTTCCGCTTGAAGCGAGTACTATGTTTTTTAGCGTCGTTCTCGCATTGACCTTCGCTATCTGGTACGCCAAAGAGAGAACTCTTTCCATTCACTCAATCTATACTAAACGAAGAGAGATATTTTATTGGCTTGCCATCCTCTTCACCTTTGCATTAGGCACGGCAACCGGAGACCTTATGGCCGAGAGTCTCGGTCTAGGCTATGCCACAACTGGAATCATAATTTGTATAGTTGTGACATTTATTGCCATTGCTTGGCGGCTCGGTTTAAATCCCATCTTAGCTTTCTGGCTTATTTATATTATGACCCGTCCTTTAGGCGCGTCCTTGGGGGATTATCTTTCTCAGCCCTATAAATACGGCGGCATTGGTCTAGGTGCGACTATTACCAGCATTATTTTCACATCCGCGATCCTTATGGCGGTGATTTTCCTTTCAATTACCAAGCATGACCAGATCAACAAAGAATCGAACAAAGATGAGTTAGACATAAAACACCCTGGTGCGGCATGGCAAGTAGCAATAGTTATGGTCTTACTGTTGATTTTTTCCGGATCTGGGTATTATTGGCGTCATTCCGTCCTACAAGCCGAAGCCAAAAGTGCTGAAATGTTGGCTAGCCAGTTAAACAATTCGTCAGATTCAAGTTTTGCTTCTCCGGTAACCAACAATAATATATCCTCTCATGTTGCAAAGATCTTTTCACCCCTTGGGGATTTATCGAATTTCCGGACGATTATTCAGGACACATTAAATTTAGTGAATTCGGGCGATTTATCTGCGGCGAAAAGCAGAGTTGCTGATCTAGAATATGAATGGGATAATGCTGAAGCGCACTTGAAGCCAAAAAGCCCGGTTGAATGGACTAAAATTGATGACCGAATCGATAGCGTATTAAGAGAATTGCGAGCAGTGCATCAGAATGCTGCAACCTGCAAATCTGCATTAATGACACTATTGGCCATGATTTAATTTGTTCATACTCCATGTTTCCAACAGGTGTGAAAATCACTCAAAAGAAGTTTGCCGCTTCAATTGGACTGCCAAATCAAAAAAAACCAAAATTGCAACAGCGGCAGGAAGATGACCGGATTGGCAAACTCGTATTAACCTTGAGTTTGGTGTAAAAGCAGGTTCAAGCTAGCGTCGGTCAATTTCCTCGAGTCAATCTGAAGGGATCTCATAGGTAGCAAAGGTCCTCATTTTGGAGGTAATGCCATGATCAGCATAAAGAACCTACCCTCAGGTTTTTCCATCAAAGCCGAATCAATGTTTATTTTCGGCGTCGCCGTATTTCTTTTCACAATTGCTCTTCCACCAGAATTTCATTCTGTCGAGGCAAGATTTCTTCTATTTGCCCAGGAAATGCTGCGCAACGGGCCGACCTTCTTCCCAACCACCTACGGAGCTCCTTACCCCGATTATACTGCGGCCTCCACTTTTTTGATTTATCTGGTATCACTGCCTTTAGGCAAGGTTACGCCGTTTTCTGCGGTGCTTCCCTCTGCCATCGCGGCAGCATTGATCCTCGTGATGGTCTATCGAACCGGAGCAATCCACTCCCGGGAACTGGGATTCTGGGCGGTACTTCTCTGCTTTTTCACCATCGGCTTTTTCTCAATGTCACGTGGAATCAGTCCTGATCAGTATACCAGCCTGGTAACCATCGGCAGTTTCTACCTCGTCTTTTTTGCCGACATATCCGGAAGAAAGGGGCGGCTCTGGCTTCTTCCTCTGCTTTTTATGATCGGTTTTATCTTTCGAGGACCAATCGGGCTCGTTGTCCCTGCTGGAGTAGTCTGTGCCTACTATCTGATCGAGAAGGATTTCAAAACCCTTTTACTGACAGGGGTGGCAGCCCTCACTGTCCTGGGAATAGGCATTGCTGGCTTGCTTGCGGCCGCAAAATTTCAAGGAGGTGAGTCCTTTGTTCAGGATGTCATCTCGTGGCAGATAACGTCACGCATTCCGGCTTCGGCAGTTTCGGCCGAAGGCTTTGGCTATTACTGGTACCATGCTCTGGATAGATATGCGGTCTCCTATCCCTTGGCGATTCTGGTCGTGTTCGGTTACATCCAAGAAATCTGGCGTCCTCAAAACAAAAAACATAAATTTCTGGTTCATCTCCTAGGATGGATTCTGATTGTCCTTGGCGGCTTGTCTATTCCCGGCGTTAAAAAGATGCGTTACATTCTCCCGGCAGCGCCAGCATTTGCGCTTCTCGCCGCCCACTTGTTCATCGATCTTCAACCAGGAAAGTGGCTGGCAAGAATCCGTGAAGGTTTTCTTTGGCTATGCCGCTACCTGCCGGTTCTGACGGGAATCTCATGTGTTGCCGCCCTTCTTTTCTGGCAAAAGATAGACTTCGGATTTAAACCACGTCTTTTCCCAGCTGTCTTCCTCATGGGTACGATTGTGATTGCGCTCCGAATCATTCTGCGCCGATTAGAAGAAAAGCAGTCGAAGGACATGACCCGCCTGGCTGCCGCCACCCTGACATTCATCGTACTGTCCATCTGTTTTGTTGAACCTGCTTCCTACAGTTGTACCCGTAGTGAACCGTTTGTGAAAAAAATTGAAACACTACTTCAGCAAAAACCTGGCATTCTGGTTTTCTATCGGCAAGAGAAAGATTCTTCAGCCATAAGGTTTTTATCGATTATTGACAAGCCGATGCGGCTAGAGTTTGTTGACTCTTACGAAGAAATGGAAAAATTTCGGGCTAATGGCTATTTTGTCCTAGAAGAAAAATACTTAAATAGCGTTCTTTGCAACAAGGAATTACAGGTTCATGTGTTGGAGAGAGGACGTCTCGCGGGTGATGACTATGTTTTCTTCACATTTTCTACAGATACCAACCGAAAGCCACCAGGGCAATTTGGTTCGTAGGCGAGTAAGTTTAGGTTAAAAAGACCACGGGCACGATTAAAACGGGTCTACACGACCCGTATCTGGACTTTCAGTCCATTATTCCAACTACCGTCTTTAGACTGCGATGGTTATTTCGTCGTTCAAGAAGGCATTGGCACAATGCTTTTTAAAATGCCCATTTTTATCAAGCCGCCTCAATTCTATTCACAATGCATATTTATTCGCACTGCTAATTCTCCCCTAATTCTTGATTGCTATATTTCAGGTACGCGAATAACCGCGCAACTCACTTGAAAAGGAGATCATATTATGAAACGCAACTTCTATCTAGCCGCAGCACTTGCGGTGCTTTCCGCAACCATCATCGGCAGCGCCTATGCGGCTAACGTCATGGAGAATGATAATGATGCCCTGGCTATCCAAACAGCAAAGATTAGCCTGACACAAGCTGTCACCGCCGCTGAGCAGCAAGTCGGCGGCAAGGCTTCCCGCGCTGAGTTTGAAAAGTACAAAGATCAGTGGGTCTTTGACGTCGAAGTGGTGAATGGTAAGAAGGTCATGGACGTAAAGGTCGACCCGGCAAGCGGCAAGGTTCTCGCCGCCACAGAGGATAAGGCTGATCGTGATGACGGGCAAGATAAGGACGATTAATCGCGGCAGCGGTTGTCCCGCCGGGGCGGCATGTCCGTCCCGGCGTTCCTCAAGAGTTGGATCAATTTCTGCCTGAACGATTACAGGGCTGTGTGCGCGGTTCCTCGGCTACCCGGCAACTATTGGCCACGGCGACAGTTTCAGGTTTAAGTGGATGGATGCCCACTTTTTGTTGGACATCCGAATTCTTGAGCAAGGACGGGCTCATTACCGGAGACCTGGTTTACTTGCTCACATCATTGTCGCACCTATTGCTGCCGCCTTTGACGGGCAATTTCCGCAGGCTTTGACCAGAAAAGGCCGGGAGCGGCGAACTCATTGAGAAGAGAGAGTATTGATGCGTATTTTGTTGGTCGAGGATGATTACATGATTGGTGAAGCGGTTTCCGTTGCCTTAAAGGATGCGGCTTATGCCGTGGATTGGGTAAAAGATGGCGAGACTGCCGGAAGCACACTCGAATACGGTGAACACGAAGTCGTGCTGCTTGATCTCGGCCTGCCCAAGCGTGACGGCTTGGAGGTGCTGCGGCGCCTGCGCCGGGCCGGAAACAAAATTCCGGTCATCGTCATTACCGCCCGTGATGGGGTGGAAGACCGCATTGCCGGGCTTGATTTGGGAGCGGATGATTATCTCGTCAAGCCCTTTGACATCAACGAATTACTGGCCCGGCTGCGGGCGGTCGTCCGTCGGCAGGGCGGGCAGGCTGCTCCCATTCTCAACAATGGTAGAGTAAGCCTTGATCCGGCAACCCATCAAGCGACATGCGGCGATACGATGGTGATCTTGAGTGCACGTGAGTTTGCCTTGCTTCATGCTCTGATGCTCCGTCCCGGCAGGATTTTCGCCAGGGCGGAACTGGAAGAGCACATTTACGGCTGGAACGAAGAGGTGGAAAGCAATGCCGTTGATTTTCTGATTTACGCCGTACGGAAAAAACTCGGGGCCGAGACCATTAAGAACGTCCGCGGTGCCGGTTGGATGGTGGAGAACCTGTCATGAAGCGGTCACTGCAATGGCGGCTTACTTTCATGCTGGGCGGTGCCATTCTGCTTTCGGCACTGGTTGCAGCCCTGGTATCGTTTAGCCTGGCCTATGAAGAAGCCAAGGAGTTCCAGGATGACATGCTGCGGCAGATCGCTCTGCTGACGACACGGAGCGCCACTACTACCTCCACCAATAATGAGTGGCCTCGGCAAAATCAGGCCAGGATCGCCTTGGCCGAGCCTGAGTCACGAATCAGCGTTATTCATTTACTGTCGCATGCCCCTCGCCCCGGCTGGCTTGCAGGCAACATATCATCCGGCCTTCACACGCTTGATAGAGCCGGAGAGCATCTGCGGGTTTTCCTGCAGGAAGACCCCTCGGGCAAAATAACGGTGGTGAGCCAGCCAACTGAAACCCGTGACGAAATTGCCATAAACAGCGCCCTGCGCACGTTTGCCCCCTTGCTGTTTCTCCTTCCGGTCATGGCGTGGCTGATTATGCGCATCGTGCGCAGCGAACTGAGGCCGGTCAGAAATCTCGCCGATCACTTGGATGCGCAGCCGGCGGATCAGCCTCGTCCACTGCCTGATAAGGGCCTGCCAGATGAAATTACGCCCTTCGTGCAGGCTATTAACCGGCTGCTGGCACGGGTCATTGATCTCATGGGCCAGCAACGGCGTTTCGTTGCCGATGCCGCGCATGAACTCAGGAGTCCACTCACCGCATTATCGATACAAGCGCAAAACCTGAAGCAGGCTGGATCAATCGAAAGCATGAACGAACGAATCCTCCCGCTGCAGGCTGGTATAGAGAGAGCGAGAAAACTTACGGAACAACTCTTGAACCTTGCCAGAATTCAGGCGGGATCGACGGAAACCTCGACCGTCGATGTCACTGCGATGTCTCGCAAATTGATCGTTGAATATCTTCCCCTGGCGGAGGCCAAAGGAATTGACCTTGGTCTCGATGCGGAGGAGCCGCTTATGCTCTCGGCTGCTTCGGAATATCTTCGTTTGATACTCAGGAATGCGCTGGAGAACGCCTTGAAATATGCCCCCGAGGGCGGCGAGGTAACACTCAGGCTTTATTTGGTTGATGAGAGCGCCGTTTTCGAGATAATTGACAATGGCCCAGGTATTCCAGCCTCTGAGATGGAACGCGTGTTTGATCCGTTCTATCGGCTGCCGGGTACAACCGGCGAGGGCAGTGGGCTCGGGCTCGCGATTGCCAGGGAAGCCGCAGCCTGCCAGGGTGGAAGCGTGAGCCTGCTCAATCGGTCAAAAGGCCAGGGATTGATATTCCGCTATCGCCAGAAATATAAAACATGATCTCTACAGCTGATCTTTACATTACTCGTGCTCGGGACCTCATTCTTTTGCGCGGCTTGTTAAATCCATAACACTGCACATTGAGAGACCCGCACGGCAACATAGTAAAAGGATTATTCAACATGACAACCGTTCCCTTCCGTTTCCCACTGATCCCCATTCTTCTCTTTTTAGCTATTCTTGCTGGAAACGTTTCCGCGGCTGAAGAAACCGGCAAACAATCCATTGCCATTCTCCCTTTTACGGTAAATGCCACCAAGGACATATCCTATCTGCAAGCCGGCATCCGCAACATGCTGGCCAGTCGCCTGGCTGCCGATACCGGTCTCAGCATCACTGACCTGTCCCAGGTTGACCAGCAGGCTAAAACAATCGGTGATACCAAACAGCAAAACCAGCTGATTCAGCTCGGCAATGCTCTGCAGACCGATTATTTATTGAGCGGCACCATCACCGCCATCGGCCAGAGCCTCAGCCTTGATGCAAAGCTTTATCCTGTGAAGGACCCGGCCAAACCGGTTGAATCCTTTTATGCCTCAGCCCCAACCGAAGATGATATCATCGCTGCGGTGGACAGCCTGGCCTGGGACATTGCCGAGAAATCCTTCGGCAAACAGCGCCCTGTACCGAAATATCCGCAACAGGCACAAATGCCCGCCACCGCTGGCATGCCCATGCAGGGCATGCAACCCCCCGCATTACCCACCGGTGAACCACAGGGTGATCCGGCATACAGGACGGCGCATCCGGACCGCCAATTCATGGGCAATTACCAGGGTGGCGGAGGCTCTCCCATCCTCTACCCCACGGCAATCACCAGCGCCTTTGGTTTCACCAAAACTCAGAACTTTGACTACGCCATGCAGGGATTTGACACCGGCGACATTGACGGTGACGGCAAGCAGGACGTTGTCATCGCTTCCAAAGATAAAATTTACGCATATCACCTGACGGATAATCGGCTGGTGCCCTTCGGGGAACTGGAGATTTCGGGCCGCAATAAAATTATTTCCCTGGACCTTGCCGATCTGAACGGCAACGGCAAGGCGGAGATATATGTGACGAGTGTTGACTGGATCACCCCCAACTCAATGGGGGTTGAATGGCAAGGAAAGGGATTCGATTACCTCTTCAAGAACGAACGCTGGTATGTGAGAACCATGTATATTCCAGGGCCGGGCAAGACGCTGATCGGCCAGAAGGGGGAAATCAACGAAGCCTTTGCCCGCGGTATTTACCAGCTGCGGGTGACCAACAATATCCTCCAGCAGGAAGAGAAGCTGTCTGTGCCGGATTCTCTCAATCTCTATGATTTTTCCCTGGCCGACCTGGATGGAGACGGGAAAACCGAGGTCATTGCTCTCGACGAATATGACAAGATGAAGGTGCTACAGACAAGCGGCAAGCAGCTCTGGGAAAGCGATGAAAGCTTCGGCGGCAGCCTGACTTATGTCGGAGGCGAGAACCCGACAGCCAAAAGCGATAAAAACAACCCGGAAACCAGTGTAAAAGAAAGGATCTATATCCATTCCCGCATCCTTATTCAGGATGTCAACAATGACAACCAGCCCGATATCGTCCTCAACAAAAATCTGTCAACCGCCTCCCGCGTTCTCAAGAACATGAAGAATTACCCGAGCGGCGAGATTCATGCCCTGGCCTGGAACGGCATAGGCCTCACCGACCTGTGGCGGACAAGAAAAATAGACGGATACGTGGCATCCTATCAGCTTGACCGCGATCCGGGAAACAAGGACCTGGCCACTCTTTTTGTCGGGATCATCACCAATACCGGCTGGCTGGACATCTTCTCGGCCAGTGACAGTACAGTGCTCATGTATCCGCTTGATCTGCGCAAAGCAGAGTCCCAGGATCAGAATGTTCAACAGGGATATCAATATATGGGCAAGTGATAATGCCCAACCGGCAATTTCACGTTCTTACTTCCATGCGCCGTCTGATCCACGGCGCATTTCTCTTCTTCAGTCTATTCATCGGCTTTCGTTTTTACCAGTTTTATCAATGGGCGATTGCCGGCGGCGAGTATACCGAAAGGCCCCCCTCAGTGGAGGCAATTTGACACGAAAAGCTATCTCAGAGGGACCATATGTTGTAACATTGAAGGAAAAGATGAAAAGCATAATGTTTTTTGCGAATAGTTCATTTTAAACAAGAGGGCATCATGAGACAACTCATTCTGACCGAACACTTTCGGCGCCTGCCGCTACTGGCCGCTGTTATCGCTTTTCTACTCGGCGGGTGTACCAGCTATCAGCCAAGACCCCTGTCTCATAACGTCGATTTGGTCCCTAATGTCGATCAACTCGCATTACTCGGGGCAACGGACGCGATCAACCAGGCGCATGGTCTGAGCCTTACCGAAGTGGCCGCCCTCGCGGTGCGCAATAATCCGGATCTGAAGGTGCAACGCAAGAGGCTGGGAGTCGCGCAGGAGCAGCTGTTTGCGGCGGGACTGCTGCCAGATCCCCAATTGTCCGCCAATCTTGATCATCCAACGGGCGGCGAGCCGGGTGTGGTCAATGCATTCGGCCTCGGTCTGGGGTACGACATCATCCCATTGATCAACCGCAGAGCCCGGGTTGATGGCGCGCAGCAGACCGTGGAACAGACCAATCTGGAACTTATGTGGGGGGAGTGGCAGGTGAGCCAGCAGGCCCGTTCCCTGGCCGTGCGCCTGACCAGCCAACGCCAACAGCTCGCCCTGTTGACCGAGATGCGAGATCTCTATCTTGAACGTTACCAACGTTCGCAGAAGGCCCTGAACCAAGGCGACCTTACTCTGGATGTCGCGGGCACCGATCTGACCGCGCTTCTTGATTCCCTAAGCCAGATCAACGAGCTGGAACAGACCACTAACGATACCAGCCTTGAATTAAATTTGTTGCTTGGCCTGGCTCCAGAGGCGCCGCTTACTATTAGCCTGCCGCCATTGCCGCCGCTACCGGACCCCCGGACGCTGCGCCGGGAAATGGAAGAATTGCCGCACCGCCGGCCCGATCTGCTGGCGTTGCAGGCAGGCTATCGAAGCCAGGAATCCAAGGTGCGGGCCGCCGTTCTGTCGCAGTTCCCCTCGATCACCATCGGTATCAGTCGTGCGCGCGATACCGGCAGCATCTATACGAACGGTTTCAATATCGGGCTGAATCTGCCCCTGTTTTCGGCCAACAGGGGGGAGATCGCCATCGAGCGGGCGACCCGCGAACAATTGATGGAGGAATACCAGGCCCGCCTTGATCGGGCAACGGTGGATGTTGATAAATTGATCCGTTTGCAGGGTATAGTCGCTGCGCAACAACATCAGCTTGACCAATACCTGCCGACCCTGGAAAAAATGGTTGCCCGTGGACGTGAGGCATACCGGCGCGGGGATATCGACGCCTTGACTTTTTTGAATATGGAAACAACCTGGATGAAAAAACGTCAGGAGAAGATCAGTCTGGAGCAGACCCAGAGGGAGAACCTCATAGCCCTGCAGACGCTGCTGGCACTGCCTGGAGACGGCATAGTCACGCGGGACCAGGATGATGTTGTAAAAGGAGATAACAAATGAAGCCGAAAACGGTAATCGCCGGTGTGATGCTGCTGCTGGGCATGGCCGCCTGGACAGTGCAAGCCCAGGAACCCTCGGCCCTGATTAAAGTGAGCAAAGTCGTCGAGCAGCCTGTCAGTGAGACCCTGACCGTCTATGGGCAGGTCTGGGCCGATCCCGATGCCATTATGACCATTTCGCTGCCGCATGCCGGGCTGATCACCCGGGTGACGGTGCGCCTCGGCCAGCGGGTGAAACGCGGGGACAGCCTGTTCGAGCTGGCCACCTCGCCGGCCGCGCACATGCAATACCTGCAGGCCCGGAGTGCGGTGGACTTTGCCCAGAGTGAACTGAACCGCCGGCAGCGCCTGTTTGATGAGCAGTTGGCCGTTAAGGCGCAGGTGGAAGCCGCCCGCAAGGAGCTGCAGGATGCCAGGACCAACCTGCAGGCGCTAGAGGCTCAGAAACAGAACAAAACCGTTGAGGCGGTGTCCGCGCCCACCGATGGCATCATCACCCAGCTGGGGGTGAATCAAGGCGATCGGGTTCAGGCCGATACCGCGGCCCTGGCGATTGCCGACGGCAATCGATTGATTGCCCTGCTCGGAGTCGAACCGGAAGATATTCGACACCTCCAACCCGGCGTCTCCGTACTGATCAGTTCAGTGTTCGTGCCGGATTACAAGGTCGAGAGTCAATTGCGTGAGATCCACGCCATGATTAACCCCTCAACCCACCTGGTGGACGCGTTGGTTCCCATTCCGGCCGACCAGACCGATCATCTGGTCCTTGGCAGCAGTCTCACCGCCGATATCCGGCTCAATGCACATAACGGCATGACTGTGCCGCGCAGTGCGGTGCTGCAAGACCAACAGGGCAGTTACGTGTTCCGTATCGTTGACGGCAGGGCGCAGCGCGTCGGCGTCACCACCGGCTTGGAGAGCGACCAGTGGATAGAGATTACGGACGGCCTGCAGCCGACTGACGCCGTGGTCAGCGTCGGCAACTACGAACTCACGGATGGCATGGTGGTTCGGGAGGGCAGTTAAATGGATATCGGGCACTGGGCGGCCGCGCATCGCCGTTCCATACTCTCGTTGTTTCTGCTGTTTGCCGTGGCCGGGGTGCTGACCGCGTTCCGCATGCCGGTGGCCTTGTTCCCGCGCGTCAATTTCCCGCGCATCTCCATCAGTGTGGAAGCCGGCGACCAGCCGGCCGACCAGATGGTTATTGCGGTCACGCGCACCATTGAGCAGGCGGTCAGGCCGGTGCCGGGCGTGGCCTCGATCCGCTCCACCAGCACCCGCGGCAGCGCCGAAATCTCGGTGAATTTTGTCTGGGGCAGTGACATGGGCGCGGCCCTGCTGCAGGTCGAATCGGCGGTTAATCAGATTCTGCCCGACCTGCCAGCCGGCACCACCTTCACGGTACGCCGCATGGACCCGACCGTGTTCCCGATGGCCGCTTACAGCCTGACATCAGGCGTTCTCTCCCAGGTGAAGCTGCAGGATATCGGCATCCAGCAGATGGTACCGCTGCTGTCGTCTATCAATGGTGTCGCCCGGGTGGAAGTCATGGGCGGCAAAACCCTGGAGTACCGGGTGGAAGTGGACCCGGTAAAACTGGATGCTTACGGCCTGGCCTTCACGGATGTAACAAGCGCTCTCAGCGCCGCCAATGTGTTGCAGGCGGTCGGCCGCATGGAGGACCATTACAAGCTCTATCTCACCATGTCGGACACCCGAATCCATAATCTGCGGGATATCCGCAACGCTATTCTGCGCAGCGGTGAAAACGGTCTGGTGCGTCTGAACGATATCGCCCGCGTGTATGCCGCCGAGAAACCCGAATGGCTGAAGGTGTCGGCGGACGGCAAACAGGCTGTGCTCGTCATGATTTATCAGCAGCCCGATGCCAATACCGTACAGATCGTTAGCGACGTCAGCGCCCGTCTGGTCGCATATCGCGACAAACTGCCAAAGGATATGAGCATTGCCAACTGGTATGACCAGAGCCAATTGGTGGCCGAATCCGCCGCCAGCGTGCGCGACGCCATCCTGATCGGCGTCATGTTGGCCGCCCTGGTGCTGTTCGTCTTCCTGCGCAGCCTGAAGATCACCCTAGTGGCGATGATGACCGTGCCAGCGGCCCTGGCCACCACGGTGCTACTGCTGGATCTCCTTGGGAGCAGCTTCAACATCATGACTCTCGGCGGCATGGCGGCGGCGGTGGCGCTGATCGTGGACGATGCCATTGTCATGATCGAGCATATCGTGCGCCGTCTGCGTGAACGTAAGGAACGTGACGGTCATTTCATCTTGTCTATCCGCGAGGCGGCCATCGAATTCACCAGGCCATTGGCCGGTTCCTCCATGGCCACGGTGATCATTTTCGCACCACTGGCCTTCCTCACTGGGGTGACCGGCGCCTTTTTCAAGGCCCTGTCGCTGACCATGGCCAGCTCCCTGGTGGTGTCCTTTCTATTGGCCTGGCTGGCGGTGCCGCTGCTGGCCGAACATCTGCTTAGGCAAAAAGACGCGGAGAGAGAGGACAGTGGGCCGATATTCAGGCGCATCCAGCGGGGTTATCAGGGTCTGATGCTGCGGCTGATGCGCCGGCCGGCCTTGATGCTGGCGGTGGTCGTCCCCTTTCTGGCCGCATCCTATGTGGCCTACCAGCAGGTTGGTTCCGGCTTCATGCCCCATATGGACGAAGGCGGCTTTGTGCTCGATTTTTTATCGCCGCCGGGCACTTCGCTGGATGAGACCGACCGCCTGGTGAGTCAGATCGAAGACATTCTCAAGGCCAACCCGGCGGTTGAGACCTACTCGAAACGCACCGGCGGCGGGCTGGGCGGCAGTCTGCACGAGTCCAATGAAGGGGATTTCTTTGTACGGCTGAAACCCATGCCACGGCCGCCCATCGATCAGGTGATGGATGAGATCCGCGGGCAGATCGAACAAAAGGTTCCCGGACTGGAGACTGACCTGGTCCTGCTCATGGAGGACCTGATCGGCGATCTCACGGCAGTGCCGCAGCCCATCGAGATAAAACTGTACGGCGACGACTTCAATGAGTTGATGAAGCTTGCCCCGCAAGTGGCCGGCGCCATTAAGGGCATCACGGGGGTGGTTGATGTCAAGGACGGCATCGTGCTGGCCGGTGACGCCATCAGCATTCGGGTGGACCGCGAAAAAGCGGCCCTGGAGGGTGTGGATCCGGCCAGTGTCACCCAGCAACTGCAAGCCTGGATGAGCGGTGTCGTCACCACCCAGGTGCAGGAGGGGGTCAAGCTGGTCGGGGTGCGAGTCTGGACCCCGCGCCAGGTACGCCGCAGTAGCGCCGATCTTGCAAGCATGCAACTGCGGGCCCCCGACGGCCACCTGTTTCCGCTGCGACGGATCGCGCGGCTTGATACAGTCGTGGGCCAGCCGCAGATCACCCGCGAAAACCTCAAGCGCATGATCGCGGTGACCGGTCGTATCAGCGGCCGTGATATGGGCTCCACCATCCGCGATGTGAAGCAAACGCTGGCTAAACAGGGCCTGCTGCCGAAAACGGTTTACTATGAACTTGGGGGGCTGTATAAACAGCAACAGATCGCCTTCCGGGGGCTGATGGCGGTTTTCGCCGCAGCCCTGGGTCTGGTCTGCCTGCTCTTGTTGTTCCTATACGAGGAATTCACGGTGGCCTTGTCCATCCTGGCCATGCCGTTGCTGGCCATCGGAATGATATTCATCGGCCTGTGGATGACCGGTATTGAGCTGAACATCACCGCCATGATGGGTATGACCATGATTGTGGGTATCGTCACCGAGGTGTCGATCTTCTACTTCTCCGAGTACCACGAACTGGTGCGCCATGGACTCGACAAAGGCCAGGCGCTCGTCCAGGCCGGGGTCAACCGCATGCGCCCGATTGTCATGACGACGCTGGCGGCCATCTTTGCTTTGATGCCACTGGCATTCGCCATGGGTCAGGGTTCACAGATGCAACAACCCCTGGCAGTTGCCATCATCTCCGGCTTGCTGGTGCAGGTACCGCTGGTCACCATGGTGATGCCGCTGCTTTACAAAACCCTGGCGCGTATCAAGGAGGGATAAAACCCAGAGAGGAGAGTGGAACAATCCGGGGGCTTAGACCGAATTATTCCACCCGCCGATACACTGTAAATCGCTTTGCATCATGCGCTTGGCGACCTACTGTGAACCAGAGGGGGTACCCACTTCCTTCCTAAAGTGCACTTTCCCTTAGCGGAAAAGTTGTCAGGCAAGTTGGAAGATATTACTACAAAAATTTATTGGGTCAGCCCAAGCATATTGCTCCATACTTTTCATTTTGGTTGTCTTAGCTCGCAGATCCGTTGAGGGGGGAAGTGACGATAAAAAGTCGTTCGGCCTACCTCTAACTGCTTAATAATGTCTGATATGAATGGGTAATTTTCAATATCTTTAAGCATAGACTCAGCATTTCTTATCTTATCGTCAGTCATGCTTGGCGGCCTTCCACCTCTGCGGCCCCTCTTGTGAGCTGCAGCAAGTCCTGCTCTGGTGTTTTCAACGATCAATTCTCTCTGAAATTCATCAAACGCTGCAGTTACATGGAAAAATAATCTTCCTTCTGGTGTTCCTGTGTCAATGTTCTGAGTCAAAACTTTCAGTTTTATACCTTTCTGCTCAAGCTCTAGAGAGGTGGCAATTATCTGCCTGATAGATCGGGCTAGCCTCGATAATTTCCAAACTACAAGTGTATCGCCCTTTCTCATGTAGTCCAGAGCGGCTTTCAACTCTGGTCGTTCCTTATGAGATCCTGAGATTTTTTCGGTAAAAATACGTTCACACCCGGAATGTTCCAGGGCATCTATTTGCAATTGTGGATTCTGATCCACTGTTGAGACACGAGCATATCCAATCAGCATTTTTTCTATTCCAAAAACGATTTTACTTGAATATAACAGAACAAATGTTTTAGAACAATGTTTTGAAACATATTGGTTTATGATTTTTGCCAGCAACGATACCATAAATCAAAGTATCCCATAAACCACGGTTTTTGGCACAGAAATAATGGGCAAGAGCATTCCGGAAGAACGGCTGTTGGCATTACGAAGCGCCTAGATCTTCTGCACCGCAAATTCCGGAACGGGTATTTACCTCTTATTCACCGGGGAAGCAATTGACCTGTTGACCTACCCATTTACAAATTGAGCATCACATTACACTTGCCCTTAAGGAGGCCTCTCTGCCGGATCTTACTTCATTTGATTTGGGGAT
>Ga0180007_10002080_pt1 | contig 24704 bp, 38 predicted proteins | sample MM_PC_MetaG_FD_121122 | JGI IMG/M metagenome (GOLD analysis project Ga0180007, IMG submission 121122) | Groundwater microbial communities from the Aspo Hard Rock Laboratory (HRL) deep subsurface site, Sweden - MM_PC_MetaG | ecosystem: Environmental > Aquatic > Deep subsurface > Groundwater... | reverse complement strand
GCAATGCCGATATCCAGTTTCTGGATGGCGAATTCACTGAAGGCCTTATTGTACAAGGGATCATAATCCAGGCATACATGGAAATGTGTCGACATGCGTATTATCCTCCAGGGCTGTTTGTTTGACGCTGAAGGTCCACTCTGTACCGCTTCCAGCACCGTCGCCCACCTGCCGGCGAGGTCTTTGGCAAGCGGCCGGCTGGCGTCGCCGTTAAAAAACAAGGACGCGAAATCCTTGCGTTTGCGTGCCTGGATCAGTTTCTGTACCAGTATTATTTTCAGCCGTTTCAGCTCCGCCGGAACACCTACCGGACTGACCGCCGGAGTAATTTCATCCGCAGCCAGGTTTATCCTGGATGTAAAACTGGAGCGGTTAAGAGTGCCGCCCAGCCAGCAGGTGCCCAGGCCCAGCTCCGTCGCCTTAAGGATGATGCGCTCAATACAGTAGCCGTAATCCAGCTCGGCCATCGGGCCTTTCTGTACCGCGCCGGCAATATAATAGCGGTCGCCGGTGATCATGCCGTAGGTGCCCAGTTTTTTGTGTTCGGCTGTACCGGCCGCGCTCTCGTCCAGAAACTCGAAGCGCAGAGCCGAGCCGAAGGGGCCTTTTTTAATTCCCTGCATAAAGGCTAAAAGTTCTTCGAGTGCGGCTGCTGGTATCGGCTCAGGACTGTAAGCCCGTACCGAGCTGCGGGTATTAATCAGTTCAAAAACACTAGTCATTGCATGCTCCTTATAGTTTCTTCAATATAATAAATTGCGAACCCTGGCGTCCAGAAAATCTGCAGTACCTAAGCTTGCGGCAAACAGTCGTAGCGTATGACAGACCCGCTTGACCTTCGCCCCCTGCTCCGTGTATACATGAGCCCTGCTCCGGAAGCGTGAATATCGTATAATCTGCGATGCCTGCTTCTGCGCATCAAAGCGCCGCGCTGGCGGCAAAATTCGACCAATCAGGAGTTCTCTCAACATGGAACAGAAGTTCGCAAATCCGGGCCCGCTCGGCCTCGCCGGGTTCGGTATGACCACCATACTGCTCAATATTCATAATGCCGGTTTTTATCCGCTCAGTGCCATGATCATGGCTATGGGTATTTTTTACGGTGGTATATCTCAGGTAATCGCCGGTCTTTTGGAGCAGAAACGCGGCAATACCTTCGGCACACTGGCCTTTATCTCCTACGGTTTCTTCTGGATATCGCTGGTAGCCACCTGGATACTGCCCAAACTCGGTTTCGCCGAGGCTACTCCGGCCAGTTATATGGGCTGGTATCTGGCGGTCTGGGGTGTTTTCTCGATTTTCATGACCATCGGTACCCTCAAGTCAAGCAAAGTATTAATATTTGTTTTCGTAACACTGGATATCCTGTTCGTGCTGCTGGCCTTGCATAACTGGACCGGTTCCGCCCTCATCGGCAAGATAGCCGGTTGGGAAGGTATCGTATGCGGTTCCGCTGCCCTGTATCTTGGCATGGCCGAGATGATCGAAGAGCGCTGGGGCCGAAAGCTTCTGCCATTCTGAGCATATTGACCAGTTCCCGGCGGCTGATTCAGCTGCCAAAAGCAACAGCCCCATAGCGGGGCTGTTTTTTGTTTGCTATACTGTTGGCCGGAGATTCACTGATGCCGGTTTTACAGTTTATTGTCACTCTTGCCCTGTTTTTGTATTATTTGCCGCCACAGCCGGCACAACTGGTTTTGCCTGTTGTACTGTTTCTGGTATACAGCATACTGCTTACCCTGTCGCTCGTCTTTTACTCCGCCTGGTTCCGGCTTTTTCTGGTGCTGCTGAAAATTTTGTATTGCCTGCTGGCCCGGCTGTATTTTCCCTGGCTGGTTCTGCTGTTGCTGCCGCTGGGGCCGGAATTGTACCGTCTGCTGCCGCAGCAAAACGGCCGGGTTGTACTGCGCATAGCTGTGCTTACGAGCTCCCTGGCAGCCCTGGTCTTGCTGCCGGGCGAATTACTGATTCCGGCAGTGGCTCTGTGGCTATTTTCAGCCTGGCTGGTCTGGCAGGAACAGCGGCAGGCCGAAAAGTTTTCTTATCAGAGCGGGCAATGCCGGAAGCTGCGCCGGCAGCTTGCCGAAACAGAGCGACAGCTGCAGAGCCTGGCCCGGCAGGGAGCTACCCGCGAGCAGCTGGCCAAATTTCAGGAGCGCCAGAACATTTCCCGGGCGCTGCATGACCAACTGGGGCACAGTTTTACTGGCAGCATCATGCAGTTGGAGGCCGCCGGATTGCTGATGACTGTGCAGCCGGAACGGGCCGCTGTCATGGTGGATCGTGTAGTGGTCAACCTGCGCGAAGGGCTGGCTGCCGTACGCATGAGTCTGAAAGCTATTCTGCCCGGCACAGCCGAGCAGCAGCTGCAGGAAGTACGCGCTCTGCTGGCCGACTTTGAGGCCGACCATGCCCGCAGCGCCAGTCTGCTTGTCGAGGGTGATCCGCAAAGTATAAGCCCGGCCGTCTGGTCGATAATTCTGGCCAACCTGCGCGAGGCTCTTACCAATATGTTGCGGCATAGTACTGGTCAACATTTTCAATGTACTATCAGCGTCATGAACCGGTTGTGCAAAATTGAATTCCTTGACGACGGTATAGTGTCCAAACCACCCCGTTCCGGCATGGGGCTGGAAGGAATGGAGTCTCGGGTGCGCGACGCCGGCGGCACCATGATCGTAGACAACAAACAGGGTTTTTCCATTATAATGCTCTTCAGCAAAGAAGGAGAAATCGATGCCGGAAGCACTGCGTATACTGCTGGGAGATGATGACGCGTTGATACGCGAAGCTCTGGAAATTCTATTCTCCGCCGACCCGGCCTTTAGGTTAGTGGCAGTGGTCGACAACGGGCGGGACGCGGTGCGGCACTGCCTGGGCGGCGGTATCGACGTAGCCCTGCTGGATATTCGCATGCCGGTGCTAGACGGGATTGCCGCCGCAGCCGAAATCTGTGCCGCTTCAAACTGCCGGGTGCTGCTGCTCAGTACCTTCCGTGAGGAAGAACTGGTGCGGGCGGCTTTGGCCAGCGGTGCTTCCGGCTATCTGCTTAAGGGCTGCAGCAGCAGTGAGCTTAAGGAAGCCGTGCGCCTGGTAAGTACCGGGCATACCGTCTTTAACGAAGAAATATTTGCTGCACTGCGCTCCGCGCCGCGGCCGGTGCAAGGTGATCTTTCCGTACTCAGCGAACGCGAACAGCAGCTGGTCCGGCTGGTAGCCGAGGGTTACTCCAATCGGCAGGCTGCCGAAGCGTTGTTTCTCTCTGAAGGCACCATAAAAAATTACATCTCGTCGATACTGGACAAGCTTGGCCTGCGCCAACGCACTCAGATAGCGGTGTATTACATGACCGGGCGACGCGATTTCAGCTGATGGCAGGGCTGGTGGGGCGATACCCGGCTGCCGCGATTTCTGCTACGCCAGTGCGCTTTCTGCACTTCGCTGTCGCTTCCTTACCTGACTTTAGTCATATAACTTTATTACTTTCAGCCCTGAACAATCGTATTACTGCCGGAGTATATTGATACTGCAAACACAGGGAGGCAGACGATGATACAGATACGCAATGCCAGTAAAAATTTTGGCGCAACGCTGGCAGTGGACAACATTTCGCTGGATATCCGCAAGGGCAGCCTGTTCGGGCTGCTGGGACCGAACGGAGCCGGAAAATCCACCCTGATCAATCTGGTGTGCGGGTTGCTGCCGGCGGATAGCGGCAGTATCAGCTTCCCGGATTTTGGGCCGAACAATCAGAGGGCAATAAAGAAGAGCCTTGGGCTGGTGCCCCAGGAGCTGGCGTTTTACCCGAATTATACTGCAATGGAGAATGTCCGCTTTTTCGCCAGTCTGTATGGACTGCGCGGCCAGGCCCTGCGCCGGGCCGCCGATGCGGCTCTTGAGTTCGCCGGTCTGACCGACAGCGCTAAAAAGCCAGCAAAAGCTTTTTCCGGAGGCATGAAGCGCCGCCTGAACATTGCCTGCGGCATCGTGCACGATCCGCAACTGATTATTCTGGACGAGCCGACTGTAGGTATCGATCCGCAATCACGTAATCATATCCTGCGCTCGGTGGAACAGCTCTGCCGACAGGGCCGCACCGTCATCTATACCACACATTATATGGAAGAAGCCGAAACAGTCTGTACCGATATTGCCATCATGGACAAGGGCAAAATTATCGCCCGGGGCGACAAGGACGAGCTAAAGCTGCTGATCAAAGATTCCACTCAGGTTTGTTTCTACTTCAAACGGCCGGAGGAGGTAGATCTGGCTGCCTTCCGTAAAATAAACGGTGTCCGGCATGTACAGCTGGACGAGCAGGTTCTGCAGGTTGTCAGTGAAGTCGGCATCAGCAACCTTAATGAGCTTACTGCCGAAATAAACCGCCAGGCACTGCTGCTCAGCGACATACGTTCAAGCAGTCCGTCGCTGGAAACAGTGTTCCTCACCCTTACCGGGCGCTCGCTGCGCGACTAGGAGCTTGATATGACCATTATCCTGATTGCCCTGCAGCAAATCCGGTTGCTGCTTAAAAACCCGGCAGTGGTACTGCTATTTCTGGCCGCGCCGCTGTTCATGATTTTTGTTTTTGGACAGGCTTTTACCGGCGTGTTTGTGGCTTCCGGGGCCCCGCTAAGAGCCCTGGATTATTTTGGTGTTACCCTGTTTACCATGGCGGTAGTTCAGGGAACTTTTATAGCCTCTTGGGGTGTTTTTAAGGAGCAAAAAAACAACACCAGGCTGCGCCTGCGTTTGGCTCCGCTCAGTAATGTCGCCGTTGTGTTCGGGCTGTTTCTGGGCAGTTGGCTTATCTTGCTTGTGCTGTCTGCTATTGTATTATTACTATCAGCAGTGCTGCTTTCGGTAAACTACGGCAGCTCTCCGGCAGCGCTGGCTCTGCCTTTGCTGGCGCTGACACTGCTGGCCTCGGCCTCAGGCATTTCTGCGGCAACCTTGCTTGGCAGTGAACGTGCGGCCGGCGGGCTGCTTAACACCTTTGTGCCTCTGCTGGTTTTTCTAGGCGGCGGCTATTTCATGATTCCGGAAACCGGCTGGCTGCATTCTGCCGCCCGATTCTCGCCCCTGCGCTGGGTAAATCTGGCCTTGCTCGAAGTACCCCGTTCGGGATTCAGCCAATATACCCTGCCGGCCGTAATATTCTGTACTGCAGCCGCACTGCTCCTGCTGCTGGCTGCCGGCTTAAAAGCCGCAAGGAGTGTGTAACAATGTTTGCCATATTTTTCCGTAACTTTCTTAAAGCTGCCTTTCAAAGAAAAACCGCCTGGCTGCTCTACTTTGTTGCTCCTCTGGCAACATTTATTGTAATGTTTTTATTGCTAAGCCTAAATGAGTCAGCCGGATTCGCCGCTGTTCAGGCAGTAGGGATGGTTTTGTACCTTACCATGATGCAGGCCGTTTTAATTGTAAGCAATATTTTGCGCGACCGGGAGCAGGGGGTGTCTGTGCGTATTACGCTTGCACCGGCCAGCCGGCTGTCCTATGTTGCCGGAAATGGTCTTGCCGCCTTGCTTGTTTTAACCATACAGGTACTTTTGGTCAGCACGTTTATTGCCCTCGTTTTGCCTGCCGGTTCGGGGCTTGCTTTTCTGCCCCTGCTTTTTGTTCTGGCCACCTTCAACCTTATGTGTATCGGCTTCGGTTTCCTGGTCTGCGCCTTGGCTGAAACCAGTTCCGGTGCCATCATGCTGGCGAATATTCTGGTATTGTCCACCAGCCTTTTGGGCGGCAGCTTTATCCCGGTGGAGTTTATGGGCGCCAGCCTGCAGAAGCTGGCTATTGTGTTCCCGCAATTTTGGGCCATGCGCGCGCTGCGCCAGCTGCAGTCCGGGGTAGATCTAGCGCAGGCCTTACTGAGCCTGCTGATAGTGTTTCTCTTCGGCTTGCTGTTTCTGGCGGCCCAGGCGGCCCTCCGAAGGCGAAACACCCACTAAGCAACTGCAGCCGTTCCATAAAGCTTGTACCCGTAGTACCTGATACGATTCATGTACTGCATCGCTTTCTGCTTGAATCTCCTCCAACAGGAGACCTTATGCTGACAGCCAAGGAGACTGGTTGATCTACTGTTCAGGTTTGTCTTGCCGCTTCTTGACAAGTGTTTCTCATGCACTATGCTGGTAGCAGAGCTAACCGCAATTATGATCGCAATACAGGAAGAGAGGGGCCACCTGGACCGATTGCTGGAGGCATTATGACTTTTTTCAGTTCTGCCGCGTTCGCAGCCTTCCTCTTTGGCGTAATCAGTTCGATCTCACTGCCCATCGGCGCTCTGGTCGGCATCTTTACCCGTCCCTCGCGTACTGTTATTTCCGCTGTTATGTCCTTTGGTGCCGGCGCGCTGATGGCGGCTATCTCCTTCGAGCTGGTAAATCCGGCAGTGGAGCGGGAGGGCGGCGGTTTTTTGCCGCTGGCGGCCGGACTGCTGTTGGGCTGTATCATGTTCATTCTGCTGTCTCGGCTGGCTGACGAAAAAGGCGCTGCTGCCCGCACCCGCTCCACCCTGTTGTCCAATTTGCGCGCTAAAAAACGCAGCCAGGCCCGTAAGTTGCTCGAGCGCCTGGCCGCAGTGGATTTCCTGCGTGCCCTGCCAGCTGAACAGATCCAGTCGCTGCTGCCGCACCTCCGCCGCCGGGTTTTTCACGAAGGCTTGCCGGTATTCCGGCAGGACGGCCCGGGCGACAGCATGTACATCATTGATACCGGCAGTGTAAAAATCGAATACACCGATGCCGACGGGCAGCGGGTTGCCGTGGCCGAGCTGGGAGACAGTCAGACTTTCGGCGAAATGTCGTTGGTCTGGCACGCCCTGCGTACCGCCGACGCCATTCCATCGGTAGATACTGTGGTCTACGAGCTGCATCGCGATGATTTTATACAGCTGGCTGCGGCCAACCCCGGACTGGAAGCAGCAGTGGCCGAGCTGGCCGGTGAACGGGCGCGCACCGGCAAAATCCCGGCCGCCGCCATCAGCAGTGCCGAGTGGAGCCGACAGGCCGCGCGCCGCCTCGACGACAACGCTTACCGGCCTTCCGAAACCGAGTTGAAAAAAGCCCTCGATGTTTCCAGTTCGTCGGCCGCCACCGCCATCTGGCTGGGGCTCTTGCTCGATGGCATACCCGAGTCCCTGGTAATTGGTGCCAGTATCAGCGGCTTTTCGGCCAGCCCCGCGCTTATAGCCGGCCTGTTCATGGCCAACCTGCCCGAATCACTGTCCAGCTCCACCATGATGAAGGAATCCGGCACCCGCCCCGGCCGCATTATGTTCATGTGGACCTCGCTGGTGCTGGCGGTTGGCGTCGGTGCCCTGCTCGGCAACCTGATCGCCGTCATCTTGTCACCCCTGGCGCATTCCCTCTTCGAAGGCCTGGCCGCCGGTTCCATGCTGGCCATGATAGCCCAAACCATGCTGCCCGAGGCCTACGAGCGCAATATCCGCATGGTCGGCCTGTTTACCGTGCTGGGCTTTATCGCCACCGTATTTTTCCATACCCTGGTTTAGGTTTTAATTGACCATGACCCGTAACCAGGGGTCGCAGGGCCTCCCCGCTGTAGCTTCCCGAGTCTCACTCGTCCTTGGGAATGCTGAAATTGCTCGAATCAAAACGGTCGCTGCCCAGCCAGAGGTCAATTTTGGTACCTTCGGCTATGCGGCCGACATCGGCGCGTTTTATCTGCCAGCCAATGATGTTCAGCCTGGCGGTGCCCAAAAGGTCGCTGCCGCCCATCGAGCCGTAATACTCGGCCAGCTCCGGTCGGGCACTGCTATTCAGGGCCTTGGACATGGCTTCCAGTTCTTCGTCCGGGCGCTTGTTGTCGTCCATAACGGCCAAGTGCATACCATCCGGTTCCTGGTGCAGGCTTATCACCATGCGGTGCGGCTCGCTATCCAGGATGTAGTTGGATATCTCGGCCAGCAGATGCAATAGATATTCTTTGTTCTTCATAATTCTCTCCCTGGTCCGGTTCTTTCTATTATAGTACAGATGCAGTAAAGAATACTCATTGGTTCTTTATTGCCTTTACCCATTGTATGAGTGCAACAAATAAGGTCGCCGTAAGGCCGCCGGCAAAGCCGTTGTTATACAGATCCAGGCCGCCGTGCCAGGCGGCACTGCGTTCTACAACTAGCAGATGAACAAAACCGGCAGCGATACCAACCAGCGGACCAAATTCGCCGGCCAGCGGGGCTAGCGTGGTCGCAAACAGCAAGGCCAGTACTGGTCCGGGTGCGGTCAGTGATTTACCGAACAGCAAAGTGGCCAGTATTACACCTACGGCCAGCGGCCAGGTGTTGCGAGCGTGTTTTCCGAAGGTTGCAAAACCCATCACCGTAAGCAGGCCGCCGATAACCGGGCCGTTTATGTCCGCACCAATCAGCATAAGATAAGCACTGCCAACCAGACCCAGGGCCCCGGCATTAAACAAGGCTGAGCCCGGCGATATCGACTCCATAAAGTCCGAAGGCAGCCGCCCCGACAACTTTAGCATGGCTTTCAGGTTTTTGCCCAGCTTGCGTCCATCGGAAACCGCACCCCAGATAATAAACAGCAGAGACAGCAGTGGCACCAGCAGTATCAGCTCCAGTCGTGGCTCCGAGTTCCAAATTATTGTAATAGATACATCGCGCCGCGCACCTTCCAGTACTGACGCTGCAAACAAACCGAAAAAGCCGCAGGTTAGGCCTATATTGTACAAGTTAAAGCCTTCGTGCATGCGCAGCATGGCCATAGCTAATGCCGGCAGAATAAAACCGGCTATAGCTCCGGCGACTATACCGAGTATAATCATGCCCAGGCCGCCAATACCGGACTCAAATGCTATAAAGCTTACCAGCGGACCCAGGGCTGTGCCGAAAAGGGCCATAAGCAGGTAGCTGCGGAAAGGCTTGTGCGCCAGTCGACTGGCCAGAAAAACTCCCAATACGATAGGCAGCGCATTTAGTGGAGTTTTGCCGAAGAGACTGAAGCCCATGATGGTTAGGGTGGCCGCAACAGTCGGTCCGGATAGCCGCACCCCGCTGAGCTTGATCAGGCCCAGGCTAAGTAGTCCCATTACTGCTGCGTTTAACAGGGCTCCGCCGCTGCTGCCCACTACCGTGTAGTCGTTAATCAGCCTGGCCGCATGCAGCTGCAATGTCAAAAAACCGTGGGCTGATCCGGCTATACCGTCTGCAAGCAGCGCGAAAAGCAGGAACACGCCAATGCAGATAAACAGCAGGCGATATACATTTTTTTCATATGCGAGCATCGGCTTTTCCTTGAAACAGGCAGGATTAGTGTCCGCAAGGCGGCGCAAGCTTTATTATACCGGCAGCTGCGTCATTTGCAAACTGCAAAAACTGTTGGCCTGCACAATTTCTACACCTTAAGCAGGCTTGTAGCCACCACTTTCTGCGTTGTCCTGTGTTGCAGTTTGCCAGAAGTCGACAGTGGGGCCTGAAGCTCTTGACATTTATTCCCATTTATTGCATTATCCCCCAGCTGGTCATCCGGGCGCCGTGGCGTCTGTTACAGGTGGTCAGTGCAAACAGCGGGTTCCGCAGGTTTGCGATGCGGGGTTCCACGACCCCGGGCTACGGATTTTCGAACACGCCCGCCAGGGTACGGTTCGGGGAGGCCGCAGCAAGCGATCTTTGGAGGACACATGAAAGACAGAATCCGTGTCAGACTCAGGGGTTTTGACGTTCGGCTCATTGACGACAGTGCCAAGTCAATTGTAACTACCGTTCAGCGAGCCGGAGCAAAGGTGGCAGGGCCAATACCCCTTCCCACCCGAATCAACAAGTACACAGTTCTTCGCTCACCGCACGTGCACAAGAAAGCGCGCGAGCAGTTCGAGATGAGGACCCACAAACGCCTGATCGACATCATCAGCCCCACATCGGAAGTAATGGACGCTCTTATGAAACTTGAGCTTCCTGCCGGTGTAGATGTCGAAATCAAGCAGTAAACGCACGGTTACGTACCGTATCGTTCAACGCTTCAGGAGAGAGCATGTTAGGACTTATCGGAAAGAAGATGGGCATGACCCAGGTCTTTGACGAAACCGGCCGGCTTACCCCGGTCAGTGTAATCGCCATTGCCCCGAATATGGTCATTGGCCTGCGCACCGAAGAAAAAGACGGCTACAAGGCTGTTGTTCTCGGTGTTAAGGAAATGAAGCCCAAAAATGTCAGCAAGCCTTATGCGGGTCAGTTCCCCGAAGGCATCACCCCCAAACGAATCATGCGCGAGATGCGCGATTTCCCTGCACAGGTCGAAATCGGGCAGAATCTCGATGTAGCCCTGTTTGATAAAACCCGTTATGTTGACGTTATGGCCAACAGCAAGGGTCGTGGTTTTCAGGGTGTTGTTAAGCGCTGGGGTTTCGGAGGTGGTCGTAATACCCACGGCTCCAAGTTCCATCGTGAACCAGGCGGTACCGGAAACAGTACCTACCCGGGCCGTACCTTCAAGAACCGCAAGCTGCCGGGACATATGGGTAACGCCCGTGTGACCGTTCAGAATCTTAAAGTCATCAAGATCGACGTGGAGAACGGCTACATGCTGGTGCGCGGTGCTATTCCCGGCCCCCGCAATTGTATGGTCGTCGTAAGCTCGGCCGTCAAGAAAGCTAAGTGAGGATAGACTATATGCAGAGCAAAGTCTTTTCCGTACAGGGCAAGGAAATCAAGACCATCGAGCTTTCCGACGCTGTTTTCGGTCTTCCCGTAAACGAAGATGTTATCTGGTACGCCATCAACAATGAGCTTGCCAATAAACGCGTCGGCACAGCCGATACCAAGACCCGCAAGGATGTGCACGGCTCCAATCGCCGCCCATATTCCCAGAAGGGTACCGGTCGCGCCCGTCAGGGTGACGTAAAAAGCCCGCTGTACGTAGGCGGCGGTATCGTATTCGGACCGCACCCGCGTGATTACTCGTATTCGATGCCCAAGAAGGCCAAGCGCCTTGCTATGAAGAGCATCCTGAGTATGAAGGCACAGAATTCTACTATTAAAGTAGTAGAAGATTTTTCGGTTGATAGCGGAAAGACCAAGGATCTGGTCGCCGTTCTCAAGAATCTGCTTCCGCAGGACAAGGCTGAACGAACAGTTATCGTTCTTAAAGACGATGACTCTATGGTTAAGCGCGCCGGGAAAAATATTCCCTGGTTGCACTTCCTTTCATACAATCGCCTGCGCGCTCATGATCTGTTCTACGGACGCACCGTGCTAGTCATGGAATCCGCCGTTAACAGCCTCAATGAGTTCTACGCGGAATAAGGAAGGCTTGTAAATGCAGTACGAAAGCATATTGATTGAGCCGGTTCTGAGCGAGAAGACCAATGCCATGCGCGAGCAGGGCCAGTATGTCTTCCGTGTCGATCCGCGTGCCAACAAGACGCAGGTAAAAGAGGCGGTTCGCCGTCTGTTCGATGTACACCCTGTTTCGTGTTCAATCGTAAATGTCAAAGGGAAGCCGAAGCGGCTTCGCAATCGCGCCGGGTATACTTCGGACTGGAAAAAGGCGATTGTTCGCCTGGCCAAAGGCGAGACCATCAAGGTCTTCGAAGGCGCATAAGGATAGGGGACTACTATGGCTATTAAGACTTTCCGGCCGATAACCCCCGGACTCAGGCACCGGGTGCAGGTAGTGAACGACGCGCTCACTATCGGCAACGAGCCTTGTAAAGCGCTCACCAAGGGTAAGAAGCAGACCGCTGGCCGTGCCAGTAATGGTCGCATCTCCTCCCGCCGCAAGGGTGGTGGACACAAGCGCAAGATTCGCCTGATCGACTGGCGCCGCGACAAGCTGGGTATTCCTGGCAAGGTTGCAACTATTGAATACGATCCTAACCGGTCGGCCAATATTGCCCTGATCAATTATGTAGATGGCGAGAAACGTTATATTATTGCTCCCAAGGGGCTGCAGGTCGGTCAAAAGATCGTCAGCGGCGCCGAGGCCGCCCCGGAAATCGGCAATGCTCTTCCATTAGAGAACATTCCCGTAGGTTTCACTGTGCACAATGTCGAGCTCACCCTCGGTAAAGGCGCTCAGATGGCCCGTTCCGCCGGTGCCGGTGCACTGATTGTTGGTGTTGATGGTGATTATGTTACCCTCAAGCTGCCTTCCAATGAACTCCGTCTGGTGTTCAAGAAGTGCATGGCCACTATCGGTATCGTCGGTAATGAAGAGCATATGAATGAACGCTACGGCAAGGCCGGTCGCGTGCGCTGGTTGGGTAAACGCCCCCGCGTTCGTGGTGTGGCCATGAACCCTGTCGATCACCCGCATGGTGGTGGTGAGGGCCGTGGTAAAGGTTACAGGCAGCCGGTCACTCCGTGGGGCCAGCCCTGTAAGGGTTACAAGACGCGCGATCCGCACAAGCCGTCAAGCCGCTTCATCGTCAAGCGACGCAAATAAGAGATAGGAGCCAACCGTGTCCAGGTCAATCAAGAAAGGCCCGTTCATCGAGAAGAGCCTCTACAAGAAGGTCGTCGAGATGTCCAAGGCAGGCGAGAAGCGAATGATCAAAACGTATTCCCGCTGTTCAACAATAATTCCCGAAATGGTAGGAATTACCCTTTCGGTATACAACGGCAAGAGCTGGGTTCCCGTGTATGTAACCGAGAATCTTGTCGGGCACAAGCTCGGCGAGTTCGCCCCCACCCGCATTTTCCGCGGGCATGCCGGCTCTGACAAAAAAGCCGGTAAGAGGTAGGTAACAGATGGCTAAAGTAACAGGATACCCTGCATACGGCAAATATCTGATGGGTTCTCCTTCCAAAATCCGCCCGGTGGCAGACTTAGTCCGCCATAAGGCGTACCCGGAAGCGATGGCCATCCTTGACAACATGCCCCAGAAGGGCGCTGCGATGATTCGCAAGGTTGTCATGTCGGCAGCTGCCAATGCTCTCGATCAGAATCGGAAGCTGGCTGAAGATATGCTGTATGTTAAAGAATTGAGGATCGATGATGGTCCCCGCATGCGTCGTGTCTGGTTTCGGGCACGCGGCCGGGCTGACATGCTGGTAAAACAGATGTGTCATATAAGCGTCGTCGTTGACGAAATTGCAAAGGCGGAGGCATAACGTGGGTCAAAAAGTAAATCCAATCGGTCTGCGCATCGGCATCAACAAAGACTGGAGCTCCCGCTGGTTCGTGGATCCCCGCGACTATGCCAAGACACTGCACGAGGATCTGAAGATCCGCGCCCGCATGTATCAGCTCCCCGAAGCCAAGAGCGCTGACATTTCCGAAATCGAAATTGTCCGGCATCCGCAGAAGGTTACTATCGTAATCCACACTGCCAAACCCGGTGTTTTGATCGGCCAGAAGGGTGCCAATATCGAGCGTATCGGTCTTGAACTGCAAAAGTTCGCTTCCAAGAAGATCAACATCAAGATCAAGGAAGTAAAGAAGGTCGAAACCAACTCTACTATTGTTGCCCAGAATGTTTGCCGCCAGCTGGAAGGCCGCGGTTCATTCCGCCGTACCATGAAAATGGCTGTCGGCGCTGCAATGAAGGGCGGAGCCCAGGGTTGCAAGGTTCGTATGTCCGGCCGCCTTGGTGGCGCAGACATGAGCCGCACCGAAGAGTACAAAGAAGGCCGCGTGCCTCTGCATACCCTGCGTGCCGATATTGACTACGGTTTCTGGGAAGCCCAGACCACCTATGGCAAAATCGGTGTAAAGGTATGGATCTGCAAGAGCGACAACGCTCTGGCCGGAGACAAAAAAGAAGACGCCGGACTCATGCCCGGTCGTCCCCGCCGTGATCATGGCGAGCGCAGTGACCGGACTCCCGGACGTGGCCCGCGTCAGAACAGCGGCGACCGGGGAACTCGCGGTCCGCGCGAGGCGAGGAGCTAAAAGATGCTGTCACCAAAAAGAGTTAAGCACCGCAAGGTGCAGCGTGGACGGACCAAAGGCGAGGCCCAGGCGGGCAACGCTCCGGCGTTCGGCGAATTCGCCCTTATGTGCGAAGAGCCGTTCTGGATTACCGCCCGCCAGCTGGAAGCTGCCCGTGTGGCCCTCAATCGCCACATTAAGCGCGGTGGTAAGTTGTGGATCCGTATTTTCCCGGATAAGCCGTATTCCAAAAAACCTTTGGAAGTATGCATGGGTAAAGGTAAGGGCGGCCCGGAGCGCTGGGTTGCTGTTGTTAAGCCGGGTACCATAATTTTCGAACTGGCTGGTGTTTCCCGCGAACTGGCAAGTAATGCCATGAAGCTGGCTAGCTCCAAGCTGCCGATCAAGACGAAGTTTGTGGCCCGCGCCGACATGGAGATGGAGTGATCGCATGAAGAATTCGTTCAAAGAGCTGAAGCTCGACGAGCTCCTTGCCAAGCGCGATGAGCTGCGTAAGAAGTATTTCGATCTCCGCTTTAAAATGGTCATGGGCCATGTCGAGAATCCTCTCGAGAAGCGGACCCTGCGCCGCGCTATCGCCAGACTGAATTGTCTGGTGACCATGCGCGAACGACAGGCCAAGGCTTAACGGAGGATAGGGTTCATGGAAACCAAGACCAAAAAAGACAAGCCGGTGCTGCAGGGTATTGTTGTCAGCGACAAAATGGCTAAAACCATTGTCGTTGAAGTAATGCTGCGCAAGCTGCACCCGCTGTATAAAAAGTACCTCACCCGCTCGAAGAAGGTGAAGGCTCATGATGAGACCAATGATGCCAAAGTGGGCGACACCGTCCGCGTTGTGGAGTGCCGCCCCCTGTCCCGTGACAAGCGTTATCGCTTGGCCGAGATAGTCGAACGCGCCCGCTAGGCTACGGAGAGAATCGACATGATACAGGTAGAATCTAAACTGAACGTGGCCGACAACTCTGGCGCCAAAATCGTTCAGTGCATCAAGGTCCTTGGCGGATCAAAGCGGCGGTATGCTTCCATCGGCGACATTATTGTTGTCGCTGTAAAGCAGACCATACCCAATTCCGCCATCAAGAAGGGAACCGTGGAAAAGGCCGTTATCGTGCGTGTACACAAAGAGTACCGCCGCCCTGACGGCACGTATATCCGGTTCGATGACAATGCTTGCGTTATTATTGACGCAAACAAAAACCCCAAGGGTAAGCGTATCTTTGGTCCGGTCGCGCGTGAACTGCGTGAGAAGGACTACATGAAGATAGTGTCTTTGGCCCCCGAGGTTCTTTAAGGAGCCGGTGAATGACCGAAAACAAGACAAGCACCAAGCTTAAAAAAGATGACCTCGTACAGGTGATTTCCGGTAAATCACGAGGCAAACAGGGTAAAATCCTGAAAATTGACCTCGAAAAAAGCCGGGCCATCGTACAGGGCCTGAACATGATGAAGAAAGCCATGCGCAAGAAGAACCAGAACGACCGCGGCGGCATCGTAGAGCTTGAGGCACCAATCCGTCTCAGCAACATGATGATCGTCTGCAAGAAGTGTGGTCCTACTCGCCTTGGTTACAAGTTCGTCGGCACCGACAAAAAACGCGTGTGCCGCAAATGCGGGGAGGCTCTCTGATGGCCAAGCAGCAGAATGCATACGTCCCGCGGCTGAAGAAAATCTTCAACGAGAAGATTGTAGCCGATCTCAAGAATGAGTTCGCTTACAGTTCCGTTATGGAAGTGCCGCGTTTCGTCAAGGTAATTGTGTCAATGGGTGTCGGTGAAGCCAAAGAGAACCGCAAGATCCTCGATGCTGCCGTAGGTGATGTTAATATCATTACCGGGCAGAAGGCTGTAAAAACCAAGGCCCGCAAGTCGATTGCCACCTTCAAGATTCGTGAAGGCCAGGAAATCGGCTGTCGCGTAACGCTTCGTGGTGCGCAGATGTGGGAATTCCTCGATCGTCTGATGAACGTGGCTCTGCCGCGCGTTAAGGACTTCCGCGGTGTCAACCCCAACGCCTTCGACGGCCATGGCAACTATTCGCTTGGTATCACCGAGCAGATCATTTTCCCTGAAATCGACTTTGACAAGATCGAAAAGGTGATGGGTCTGAATGTGGCCATCGTAACAACCGCCCGTACTGACAAGGAAGCACGTAGCCTTCTTGCCAAAATGGGCATGCCGTTCAGGAAGTAGGAGAGGACAGGAATGGCCAGAAAAGCAATGATACTGAAGGCGCTTGCCAAGCCCAAGTATATGACAAGGCACGTGAATCGCTGCAAGATCTGTGGTCGACCTCGTGGATATTTACGCAAGTTCGACATGTGTCGTATTTGCTTCCGGAAATTGGCCAGTAATGGTCTGTTGCCGGGCGTAACAAAATCTAGCTGGTAGGAGGACTGGAATGAGTGTTTCCGATCCCGTTGCCGACATGTTGACCAAGGTCCGCAATGCGAGCATGGCCCGCCACGAGAAAGTGGATATCTCCACTTCCCGCATGAAACTTGAAATTGTCAAGATCATGAAGACCGAGGGCTACATAAAGAACTTCAAGAAGATCATTCAGGATGGACAGAACTTCATCCGGGTCTTTCTCAAATATGATGAAGCAGACGATCCTGTTATCCATGGTCTGGAACGCGTTTCCAAACCTGGCCGTCGCGTATATACCGGTTACAAAACGTTGCCGCGTGTACAGAACGGTTTTGGAACAGTAGTGGTTTCCACCTCTGATGGTATTACCACTGGTCGTAAAGCTGCCGAACGTAAAGTTGGCGGCGAGCTTATCTGCACAATCTGGTAATTGAAGGGGAACCGCCATGTCTCGAGTAGGCTATATGCCCATCACCGTACCGAAAGGCGTCAAGGTCGCCGTGCAGGGAAATCTGGTCAACGTGGAAGGCCCGAAGGGCAAGCTCTCACAGGAGCTTGTATCGTCTTTCATTACTGTAGAAGTAAAAGACGATGTGGTTGCTGTTGATCGCGCTAACGACGCGAAGCAGACCAAAGCTTTCCATGGTTTGTACAGGAATCTTATTAATAATATGGTAACCGGCGTTTCGACAGGCTTTTCCAAAGCCCTGATCATAAACGGCGTAGGTTACAAAGCAGAAGTCCAGGGCAAATTGCTGGTTCTGAATCTCGGGTATTCTTCCGACTTCTTTGTCGGCATTCCCGATGGTTTGAGCGTAGCCGTTGAAGCCAACGGTCAGAAATTGGTCGTGTCTGGAATAGACAAACAACTCGTAGGCCTTTTTGCCAGCGAGATACGCAGCTTGCGCAAGCCGGAACCCTACAAGGGTAAGGGCATACGCTACGAAACAGAGACCATTCGCAAGAAGGTCGGCAAGACAGGCGTAAAGTAAGGATATAGGCATGAGCAACAGAGAACTTTCGGATAAAATCCGCAGGCGTGCCGCCCGTAAGGTGCACGTGCGCAAGTATATAGCAGGTGACGCCAGTCGTCCCCGCATGACTGTGTTCAAGTCCAACCGCAATCTGTATGTGCAGATTGTCGATGATGCCGCAGGACATACTTTGGTGTCCGGCAGTACTCTTGAGGAAGCCCTCAAGGGTACCAAGCCCACAGTAGAAGGCGGCATGAAGTTGGGCGAGCTCGTAGGAGCCCGTCTCAAGGAAAAGAATATTGGCAGTGTTGTGTTCGATCGCAATGGTTACCAGTATCATGGCGTTATCAAAGCCATAGCCGATGGAGCCCGCAAAGCCGGGATCCAATTCTAGGGGGAACTCGTGGAGAGAAGAGATAGGGACGACAGGTCCCGTGATATCTACATCGAGAAGCTCGTCAAGCTGAACCGCACCGCCAAGGTGGTGAAGGGTGGCCGCCGGTTTTCCTTCTCTGCGCTGACTGTCGTCGGTGACAGGTCAGGCAATGTAGGCTACGGTTTTGGCAAAGCTAACGATGTAACTGAAGCAATTCGCAAGAGTATCGAAAAGGCCAAGCGCAATATGGTCAAACTGCCGATCAAGAACGGAACCATTCCGCACCAGACTGTAGGGTCCTTCAAGGCCTCCAGGGTGCTGATGATGCCGGCTTGTCCGGGTTCCGGTATTATCGCCGGCGGTCCGGTTCGCGCTATCATGGAAGCCGGTGGTATCACCGACATCATGGCCAAGAGTCTGGGCAGCCGCACGTCCATCAACGTTATCCGCGCGGTCTTCGAAGGCATCCAGAAAATTGGCGATGCCCGTGTTGTCGCGCATAATCGCGGCAAGGCGCTCAAGGATATGTGGGGTTGATCATGGCTGACAAGATTGTAATCCAGCTCAAAAAGAGCACCATAGGCTGCAAGCCGAATCAGAGGGCAACTGTCCGCTGTCTGGGCCTGCGCAAGGTAAGTTCGGTTTCGGTGCAGGAAGCCACTCCCGCCATCCTGGGCATGGTTCGCACCGTGTCTCATCTGGTCGAGGTTCGCCCCTACCAGGATAAGGAGAAGAAGTAATGTCAGATTTCGAACTTCATCCGCCTGCTGGCGCGACCAAGCGTAAACGCATCGTCGGCCGTGGTCGTGGTTCCGGTTCCGGAGACTCCGCAGGTAAAGGCCATAAGGGACAGCAGTCCCGTTCCGGTGGTGGTTCACCCTACGCCGGCTTCGAAGGCGGTCAGATGCCTTTGTACCGCCGTATCGCCCACCGTGGTTTTAACAACAAGAATTTCCGGGTCGATTACCAGATCGTTAACCTCACTGAAATCGAAGTCCGCTTTGCGGTCGGCGAGACCGTCAATGCGGAAAACCTGGTTATCAAAGGGCTTGCCCGCAAGCCGGATCTGCCGGTTAAGGTTCTCGGCGATGGCGAGCTGACTAAAGCTCTCACTTTCGTCGTGGAGAAAGTTTCCGCCTCCGCCAAGGCCAAGATCGAAAAGGCCGGCGGCAAGGTAGAGACCCCCTGATTCAGGGAAATCCAGGAAGGAAGGTAGGCTTGTATGGCTGGTAGTCCGTTGGTAGATGTCTTCCGCATTAAAGAGTTGCGGCAGCGCATCCTCTACACGATCGGCTGGCTGGTGGTATTCCGGATCGGGACCTATATCCCGATCCCGGGTATCAACGCCAGTGCTCTGAAACTTTATTTCGCATCCGCTACCTCTGGTGGTGGTATAACCGATTATCTGGACTTCTTTTCGGGCGGCGCGTTTAAGAACTTCTCGCTTTTCATGCTCAGCGTCATGCCCTATATCTCCACCCAGATTATCATGCAGCTGCTGCTGGTAGTTTTCCCGAGCCTGAAGCGGATTGCCGAAGATGACGGCGGCCGCAAAAAGATTGCCCTGTACACCCGTCTCGGAACCGTTGTGGTGTGTATCGTGCAGTCACTGGCCAGTGTCAGCTATGTGCGCAGTATTCCGGATTCACTGGTAATCGGCGAGAACCTGTACACCGTACTGGCAATCTTTACAGTTACTACCGGTTCGCTGTTCCTGGTCTGGATTGGCGAGCAGATAACCAAACGCGGTATCGGCAACGGTATCTCTATGATCATCTTCGCCGGTATCGTGGCCCGTCTGCCCAACGGCTTGTATAGCCTCTGGGTACAGATCCGCCTCGGCGAAATAAACCCGGTATTTGCTGTAATCGTAATTGCCATGTTCGTGGCTGTTGTGGCCCTGGTGGTCATCGAGCAGCAGGGACAGCGCAAGATTCCGGTGCAGTATGCCAAGCGGGTGGTCGGACGACGTATGTACGGTGGTCAAAACACCTACATTCCGTTCAAGATTAACCCGTCCGGCGTTATTCCGGTTATCTTTGCTTCTTCGCTGCTTACCTTCCCGCTGCAGCTGGCCCAGGGTTTCGGCTCCGGTGCCAAATGGGTGCGCGATCTTTCGTTCATCCTGCGGCCCGACGGCTGGCTGCATCTGACTCTGTATGTATTGTTAATCGTGTTCTTTGCCTATTTCTACACCCAGGTTTCGCTTAATCCGCAGGAAATCAGCAAGAACATTCGGGAAAATGGTGGTTCAATACCCGGTATCCGCTCCGAGCGCATGGAAGAGTACCTTACCAGGATATTGAATAGAATAGTATTACCGGGCGCCCTCTATCTGGCCTTTATCGCGCTTATTCCGACCCTGATTCAGCAGTGGTTCAATTTCCCTGCGGAATTGTCCTACCTGCTCGGAGGTACTTCCCTCCTGATTCTGGTCGGTGTTGATCTCGATACAATGTCCCAGATTGAGGCTCAGCTCAAAATGCATCATCACGATGGACTGACCAAGAAGGGTCACATCAAGTCACGTAATCTGTGATCGATTGTGCCGCCAGTCCGGGAAACCGGGGCGGCGGCATGATCCGTCTATACCGGAAACGGTCCTTTTGGCGGTCAGACAAGGATTTAACTCACGAAATCCTTGATCTTGACCGGTAGACGAGATGTGCTCAAACATGGTACAAAATCTACTCGTATGGCATGGAGGAATTGACATGAAAGTCAGAACAAGCGTTAAGCGCATCTGCGATAAATGCAAAGTTATCAAACGCAACGGCATTATTCGTATTATTTGCGAGAATCCCAAGCATAAACAGAAACAAGGTTGAGGGGGAGTAGTACATGGCTCGTATAGCGGGTATTGATTTGCCCAACAAGCACGTAGAGATCGCCCTTACCTATATCTATGGTATCGGCCGCACCAGCGCACGCAAAATTTGCGACAGCGTAAAGATTGATCCGGCCAGGAACATCAACGATCTTTCCAATGAAGAAATTAATGAGCTGCGCAAGCTCATCGAAAATGATTACAAGGTTGAAGGTCGCCTTCGCTCTGAAGTCGCGCTCAACATCAAACGTCTTATGGACATCGGTTGTTATCGTGGCCTGCGTCACCGCCGTGGTCTGCCCGTTCGCGGACAGCGCACTCGCACCAACGCACGCACCCGCAAGGGTAAGAAGAAGACCGTGGCCAACAAGAAAAAGGCGTAAGGGAGGTTGAGTCATGGCACAAGCAGCAAAAACTAAGACCAAGAAGCGTAAAGAGAAAAAGAGTGTCTATGAAGGAAAAGTCTTTATCCAGGCTACCTTCAACAACACCATCATCACCGTTACCGACCTCAATGGTAACGCTATTTCCTGGGGTTCATCCGGTGGCCTGGGCTTCCGTGGCGCAAAGAAATCCACCCCCTTTGCCGCCCAGTCCGTCACCGAACAGGCAGTATCGAAGGCTCTCAATGTAGGCCTCCGCGAAGTGCACGTGTATGTCAAGGGTCCCGGAATCGGCCGTGAATCGGCTATCCGTCAGATCGGTGCGCTTGGTCTCAAGATCAAGAGTATCAGTGATGTTACACCCATTCCTCACAACGGCTGTCGACCCAGAAAAGCTCGAAGAATGTAAGGTAGGGGAGAAAATAGATGGGACGATATACTGGTCCTCGGTGCCGCCTTTGCCGCACCGAGAATAAAAGACTTTTTCTGAAGGGCGACAAGTGTAAAAGCGATAAATGCCCTATCAATCGCAAACGACCTGCTCCCGGCAAGGACCCCAAGGCCCGCGCTAAAAAGCAGTCTGATTATGCCGTTCAGCTGCGCGAGAAGCAGAAGCTGAAGAAATCCTATGGTGTTATGGAGAAGCAGTTCCGCCTTACCTTCGACAAGGCTGCGCGTATGGCCGGTAAGACCGGTGAAACCCTGCTGACCCTGCTCGAACGCCGGCTGGATAACGTGGCTTACCGCCTGCATTTCGGAACCAGTCGTGCTCAGGCCCGCCAGGTTGTACTGCATGGCCATATCCATGTAAACGGCAAACGCGTCAATATTCCTTCCTACATCGTAAAGCCCGGTGATATCATCAGCGTGCATCAGGCCTACCGGACCAATAAAGTCCTCCTGGGCGCTCTTGGTGAGTATGAGAAGAGTGGTGTGGTTCCGTGGCTGTCGCTTGATGTTGAAAAGTGCGAAGGCAAGTTCAATGTCATTCCGCAGCGCCAGGATATCACCGATATGGCTGACATCCGCGAACAGCTCGTGGTTGAGCTCTACTCGAAATAAGGAGGGGCAATGGCGCGGAAAAATTTGCTTAAGGGATTCAAACGGCCCAAGGGTATTACGTACGAACAGAGTGAAAGTACCTCTGATTATGGAAAATTCCTGGCGTATCCTTTTGAGCCCGGTTACGGTACAACTATCGGCAATACCTTGCGCCGCATACTCCTTTCCTCCATTCAGGGCTATGCCATCACGGCTGTGCGCATCACCCGGCATGACCCGGACGGTGCCCAGCATGTGGTTGCATCCGAGTTCGAGACAATCCCGGGCGTTACCGAAGATACCATCGAGGTGCTTAACAGCCTGAAGCAGCTGCGCGTGCAGCTGCCTCTGGAAGAGGACCAGGCTACCTTCGGTTTCGAGTTTACCGGCCCTGCTACAATCAGCGGCAATGACCTGCTGCAGCAGGGTTCGCTTAAGATACTTAACCCTGCCACCCACATCATGACCTTGATGGAAGGTACCAAGCTGGACGTAGAAGTTCAGATTGACCTTGGCCGGGGCTATGTAGCAAGCGAAGTAAATGAAAAATATATCGAGGTTGTCGGGACTATCCCGATGGACGCAGTTTTCTCGCCGGTTATCAAGTCACGGTTCTCGGTAGAGCCTACCCGGGTCGGTCAACGTTCCGATTACGACAAGCTTATACTGGAAATCTGGACTGACGGGACTATCAAACCCGAAGATGCTCTGGCTGAGGCCGCCAAAATCGCCAAGGATCATTTTTCGATCTTTGTCAATTTTGACGAGTCCGAAACAGGCGGCGACGAGGAAGCTGATGAACTGGACGACAGGATCAAACAGATTCTGGCCACCCCGGTTGAGGAACTGGAGTTGTCGGTACGCTCATCCAATTGCCTTAAGAATGCCAATATCAAAACTATTGGCGATCTGACCCGCAAAACTGAAGATGATATCGCCAAAACCCGGAATTTCGGTAAAAAATCCCTGCAGGAAATCAAGGATCGCCTTGTTGAATGGAATCTGAGCCTGGGGATGACAGACTATACACAGCTCAGAAACCACCTGAAAGTGGAAAAGCAGAAGGAAGATACTCATGAATCATAAGAAAGGCTTTAATAAGCTGAACCGGATGACCGATCACCGCAAGGCCATGCTCCGGAATATGGCGACGGTACTTTTTCGGCACGAGCGCATCGTAACTACCAAGTCTAAAGCCCTGGAATTACGCCGTACCGCCGAAAAAATGATTACCCGCGCCAAAGAGGATTCGGTGCATAACCGCCGCCTTATCGGTGCCAAGATTAAAGACGAAGCCGTACTGGCCAAGCTGTTTACCGATATCGGTCCGCGCATGAAGGAACGAAACGGTGGCTATACCCGTATTCTGAAAATGGGTCTGCGCAAGCAGGATGCCGCCAGCATGGTCATTATCGAACTGGTAGATTATAAACTCGACGATGGTAAGGGCAAAAAGGCTGACGCCAAGGACAAGGCTAAAGAAAAAGCCAAAGCCAAGCCCAAAGCTGACAAGGCCGCTGCAAAAGCCCCGGCCAAGAAGCCTGCCGCTAAAAAGCCGGCAGCCGAAAAAGCTCCGAAGGCCGCCAAGGCTGTCGAAGCTGTCAGTGAAGAATAAGGCGGAGGTACAGAATGTCTAAAGCACACCGTGGTAAGGGTATACAGGAACTGGCCAATGGCGGACGCGGACAATGCCCCGTCTGCAAGAAAACCGGCGTAAAACTGCTCTACGAGCAGGAAATTGACGGCGCCAAGACCAAGATTTGCAAAATCTGCAAGGCTACCCTGAAGAACAAGAAATAATTATCGGGCGGCGGCTTTTGGGTCGCGGCTTGTTAGAAACCGCAGTCGATGAGAATCGGACTGCGGTTTTTCTTATTGGGCCGGATTGGCAGCTTGGGAGAGTAGTCTTGCCCTCTCTTCCTTTATAGCTGTACCAGTACTGTCGGCCAGTTGAATAAGTGTACTGATGAAGCGTTGTATATCGCCTTGTGCTCGCTCGGCAAACCAGCGCTCATACAGGCTGAGGTCTTCTTCGTATAAACGGTAAAGGTCCAGATATGCGTTATTGATAGACGCCATGTCGAAATTAGCCCAATAATCCGGCTCATTCCAATTCTGGCTTTAGAGCTGGTATTCGTCGGCCCGGGCTTGTAGAATACCGACTTTTGCGACCAGTCGCTGTTCCGTGTTTAGCTGCGGGTTGGTATACACAAGTTCCAGCTGGCGAGCGCTTTCTTTCAGGAAATCGGTAAAGGCCTGTCTGTCCTGCTGGCGGGCTTGCCGGCTGTTTTGAATATAGTTGGCAGGACCATATGTTTCTGTCAGGTAAGTTTCGGTGAGCAGGCGGCCGATAAAAGTGGCGAATTCTTCATTGAACTGGTCGGCATTTTTTATAAAGAGTGTGGCATGGGCAGATTCATGAAAAATCAGTTCGGCAAGCTCGGCTTCGTCATAATCCAGCATAAAAGAATAGAGTGGATCACGAAAAAAGCCCAAAGAACTGAAGGCATCCACCCGACGCATGACAACATCAAGACCGGCCTCTTTCAGACGGGCTACTTCTTTTCTGGCATCAGCTTCTACATAAAAGCCTTTGTAGGGCATGGAACCCAGAAAGGGGTATTTCCAGTAGTAGCGTTCGAAGCTGTCGGCCGCGCAGGCTGAAACCACACTGGCCACGTAGTCGCGATCCAGCAGAACATATCTGGTGTAGTTTTTGGTGGGGCTTAGGCCACCTTGTTCTACTGCATAGCGCCGGAGATCGGAAACCAGCCGGTAGAAGCGGCCGAGTTCCGGTGCTGCATCGTCGGCTTCCGCCAGTTTTGCCAGATTACGGGCGGAAAAACGTTCTCCGAGGAAATAG
>Ga0180007_10002079_pt1 | contig 24708 bp, 21 predicted proteins | sample MM_PC_MetaG_FD_121122 | JGI IMG/M metagenome (GOLD analysis project Ga0180007, IMG submission 121122) | Groundwater microbial communities from the Aspo Hard Rock Laboratory (HRL) deep subsurface site, Sweden - MM_PC_MetaG | ecosystem: Environmental > Aquatic > Deep subsurface > Groundwater... | reverse complement strand
TGACGGACGTTTTAAAATCGTGTATCTTGGCGATGGCATAAATGTACATCAGCTCGAACTGACCTGGCTTAAGGACCGAAAAGAGCCCTACAAGCTTGGGGACAATGAAATGCATCTGGCCGTCACCACACCTGATTTGGATAATGCCCTGGAAAAACATAAAACCATGGGATGTACAATCTGGGAAAACAAGGACATGGGCATTTATTTTATACAGGACCCGGATGGGTACTGGATTGAAATTCTGCCCCAAGGTTTTACAAAATGATGTTAAAGCATTTAAACAGAGTAAGGATCTATTTATCTTTCATTCTCCTGATTATCCATTCTGGGCCTGCTTTTGCACAGGAGAACCAAGGCCCTGAGATTTCCTTGATCAGTCCCGTCATCCTTAAAAACTCCATGTCGAACTATGTCATTCTGGATGCCCGCCCTTTAAAAATATGGACGAAAAACCATATACCGGGTGCCCTTTCCATGAGTTGGGAAGACTATACAGAGGTTGACGATAAACACATTGCCTACCGCATGTTTCCCGCACCTCGCATGGCTGACGACCTTGGGAAAATGGGTATTGACGAAAACACAACCCTTGCCATCTACGGAGACGCAGATTCAAGCTGGGGAGGTGAAGGATGGCTGTGCTGGCTTTTCTCCTATCTGGGTCATCAAGGAAAAATCCTTGTTGTGGACGGGGGTATAAATGCCTGGGAAGAACAAAAATTTCCTTTATCCAAGGATCAGGCCAAACAACCGACTCCCAGGATTTACCATGCCAGCCTGAACCACGGCCTCGACATTCATAGCAATGACCTTGCAGAACACCTTTCGGATTTCCAGATCATTGACACCCGTTCGACATTGGAATGGCTCAGGGGTTCCATCCCGGGATCTGTCCACATCGCCTGGTCCCGTTTTTACACGGGTGAAAACAGAACGCCCCTTTCACCTGAAAAAACAATCCGCCTTTTAAAAGAAAACTCAGTTGAATGTGATAAGCCCTTGGTTTATTTCTGCACCGGAGGCATCCGATCAGGTTATGCCTGGATGGTTCATCGTCTGGCCGGGCTTCCTCCTGCCAGAAACTACGAAGGAGGCATGGAAGCATGGAAAAAAAATTCCCCCTGAAATCGTTCCTTGTCACCGAAGCACCAATAGATGCCTCACATCCTTTTTTATATCACGGTATCTGGCACATAATATGTCCTTCATTAAAAAACCCTTGCACAATTCATTAATATCACATAAATTAATTTTTCAAAAAATTCAGCTTCCTACATGAATGGATTGATTCTCTGAGATTCACTATGTTGTAAATCTTTAATATTTTAGGCTCACGATTTTTCTTTATCATGCATACCAACGAGGTCATCCCTGACATTTACGGAATTACAGGCATGATAAATTATCATATTACCCCTGCTCGATCACCGGGGTGTTGGAAAGGGATTGAAACCTTAGCCGCCATGGCTCCATAGGTTCTTCGTTTTTCCAAAGGGGTGGGGAGACCGGGACAGGCATACTTTTTTGTATTGTGACGAAGATGATCATAAAGGACGAAAAGCAATGCCAAATCATTATGAACCACCGTTTCCAGTGGACAAAGACGAATACCCGTTTTCCAGTAACTGGTTTGAACGCAAGGATACCATTTTACATTATGTTGACCATGGATGCGGCAAACCTGTGCTGATGCTGCATGGTAACCCCACCTGGTCATATCTTTACCGAAACATCATCAAAGGCCTTGATGGGTCGTGCCGATCCATCGCGCCGGATTATCCCGGCTTTGGTTTTTCCGGCCATCCTCCTGACTACCGATACACACCCATGGAGCATGCAGAATGGGTATGCTCCCTTGTAAATTACCTCAATCTGGATAATATTATTCTGGTCGTCCAGGACTGGGGCGGTCCCATCGGCCTTTCACTGGCCACAGCCATGCCAGAGAGGATTGCCGGCATTGTTTTATGTAATACCTGGTGTTGGCCGCCCTTTTTCAATGTCCGTATTTTTTCATGGATAATGGGTGGCCCCATGGGAAAGAAATTCAATTTGAAATACAATTTTTTCGTAAAAACAATTCTCCCATCAGGTTTATCTAAGGAATCGGCAAATGACCCCGTTCTTCTCAAGGCTTATGCCGATCCTTTTCCAACTCCCGAATCCCGGATGGGAACCTATGTGTTCCCCGAACAGATCAGAAAATCGTCGCTCTGGCTAAAAGAAATTGAGCTCAATCTCACACGTCTGAAGGATATCCCTGTAGAAATCGTCTGGGCCATGAAAGACCCTGCTTTTGGGAAAGAAGCCTATATTCGCAGATGGCTTGAACATTTCCCCATGGCATCGGTGGACAGAGTGCCCCATGCCAGTCATTACATCCAGGAACACAGTCCGGACAGGGTCGTTGGCGCCATCATGCGTATTCTTGATCAGGCCAGGCCACTTCGACTCAGTTCAGCAAACTGAGTCTATCCATGGGCTCATGCATAATGAGCCCATGGCTTATGGATTTTCAACCACAAACCCAGCAAACGTAATGGCATCTTTGACCTTGCTGATAAATGAATTTTCAGTGATATCAAACATCACTTTTCTACCATTGAGATCCACGCTCACATTGGAAGTCCCAGCCACACCTTCAACCGCTTTCTTGACAGAACCTGAACAGTGCATGCAACTCATTCCGGATACGTTTAGTGTCACTTTTTGTGTCATATTTTTCCGTCCTTCTTTTAGGAAACGTATTAACGTTGTGTCCACATAATACCAGGCCAGCATCATCAACAAAGCAACAGATCCGCCCAATTTCAGCCAATGGGGAAGCATTTCAGTGTTGTGCAGCATGATAACACGACTGAAACCATATTTGCCCACAAAAAGGTTCAACATATAGCCAAAGCCAAGGCTGGCCAGGGAGATGACGAGCAGATAAATGACCGTGGATTTTTTCCCCACCACCTTGGTGATGGTTGAAATTCCGATGGCATTTGTTGCTGGGCCAGTCAGAAGAAACACCAGGGCTGCCCCCGGAGACATGCCCTTCATAATCAGGGATGCCGCAATGGGGGTTGATGCCGAAGCACAGACATACATGGGAATTCCGATGACCAACATCAGCAGCATGGAAAGGAAATCACTGCCCATATACATCTCAAAAAAACCATCCGGAATAAAGACCGCAATCAGTCCTGCAACCAAAAAACCCACCAGCAGAGGATTTGCGATTGAACCCAAAAGTTCATATTCCAGATAACGGGGTGTATTCCTGGCCCGTGTTTGCCAGGATTCTTCCTTACTGGTGATGGCCATGGGCAAAAGGGTCCCGTCATCGTTTTTCCCGAAGATATTCACAAAAATTCCTGCAAGAAGACCCGTGACCATGGATGTGAATATCCTAAACACCCCAAATACCCACCCAAGAAGCGAATAGGTGATCATAAAACTGTCAGCACCCACCTGGGGCGTGGTGATCAGAAAAGACACCGTGGCCCCCTTGGATGCCCCGCTGTTTTTCAAGGACGTTGCCACGGGGACCACACCGCAGGAGCATATGGGAAGCGGAATGCCGAACAAGGTGGCCTTGATGACCGAACCCAGGGAATCCTTTCCCAGATGACGGCGGATCATGGATTCCGGGAAAAATATATGTAAAATGGCCGCCACAAAAAATCCAAACAACAGGTAAATAGCAACCTCATTGAAAAAAATGACAATTTCCCTGAGAAAATGTATGATAAAATCCATTAATTCAACTCCTGCTTCTCCAATTAATTCATTAATAACGCCGCATATGGGACTTTTTACGACGCCATCAGCTTTTGCTCACTTTGTATATCGTGTCCACCAACTCATTGATGGCATCCTTACCCTGTCCCAGACTGATGGCTGAGGCAACACAGCTTTCCACATGCCGTTTCATGATAATTCTCGACACACCCTTGAGGGCTTTTTCCGCAGCGGTGATCTGGTTGATGATGTCAATGCAGTACTTTTCATTCTCCACCATCTTCATGATCCCACGGATCTGTCCTTCCACTTTCTTCAATCTGGTCATTGCGTCATGTTTGACTTCTTCACTAATCATCGGACCCCCTGGACACTTAGTACCATACCCCCGTAGGGTATCTTTGAACATACATTAATATCAAAAACAAGAAACGTCAAGGCCGGATGCAAAAATTTAAAAAATAACACGGCCCATCAAATCGGCTTGGGAATATACATACTGTAATCCTTGATTTCCGCGTTGTATTCCCTTTGGAGCAAGGGGCTCGATATAAGAAAATCAGCCGAGGCCCGATTACAGGCAACAGCCACGTTGTAAAGAACACTCATTCTAAGCAGAGCTTTCACATCCACATCATGGGGCTGGGCAGCCATGGGATCCCAGAAAAAAATCATGATATCAAGTCCCATGTTTGAAATCAGAGCACCGATCTGCTGATCCCCCCCAAGGGGCCCGCTTTTGTAACGTTTCACATCAAGTCCGCATTTTTCGGCAATCAAGCCGCCTGTGGTCCCCGTGCCACAAAGATCGTGCTTTTCAAGGACGGATTTATTTCTGTCCACCCATTCAAGAAGATCCATTTTTCTCGCGTCATGGGCGATCAGAGCGATGCGTTTTTTGGGAGTCATGTTTATCTTCTCCTTATTCAGACAACGGGGCAACCGTAAGTATTTCCCTTGTCCTTCACGTTTAATTCATCATAAAATTGTATTAATATCAAAATCAGGAGAATGCTGAAAGGGTTTATTAAGTTAGCGCTTATGGGAGACTGCCCCGACACAATGAAACCCGTTGACAAAAGGCGGCCCAAGGTCCTACATTATCCAAAATAAACTTAAAAGGTACGGATAGATCCATGGGAAATAACAGCGTGATACGATGTGAGAACATCTCGTTTCAATACACCGAAGGTTCCACTCTTTTCAGTGACGTGTCATTGTCCATAAATCCTGGTGGATTTTACCTTGTCCGCGGGCCTTCGGGAAGCGGTAAATCAAGTTTTTTACGTTTGATGAACAGGCTGGAAGAACCGTCCCAAGGGACGCTCTATTTCAAGGGTATCCCCTTTTCCGAAATGACAGCCCCTGAGCTCCGGCGTCAGGTTCTCTATATCCAGCAAACACCGATTGTCACAGATGGTTCGGTAAAGGATAATCTCCTGATGCCATTTACATTTAAAAACAACCGGACCTTACCCCTTCCTGATGATTCACATTTGCGAGGGGTTCTCGATGAATTCAGTATGGAAATGATTCCCCTTGACAAGCAGGCCAGAAACCTCTCCGTGGGGCAACAGCAACGTCTCTGTTTGATTCGTGGCCTCTTGCTCTCTCCCTCGGTAATTCTCCTGGATGAGCCCACCAGCTCCCTGGATGATGAGAGCAGCCTGATTGTTGAAAACATGGCTGAGTCCCTTTGCCTGAACGCAGGCAAAACCATTATCATGATCAGTCACCGAGGATTTCGGCCCCACACGATCAAACCCACCATCATTGAAGTCAAAGACGGCAGGCTAACTGTCCTGCCCCAGGAGTGATATGGAACATCATATTATTGACATCGGGCCTTATCAACTGGCAATATGCCTTATCTTTGTTGTGATTTCAGGAATCGCATCCATAGTTTATTCCCTGAAACTTGAAAAAGATCTTCTGATCGGTACGGTTCGTACCTTTGTGCAGCTTTTCATTCTGGGCTATGTTCTCAAATTCGTGTTTGCCATGTCCAATATGTTTCTGGTCATAGGGGTCTTCGCATTCATGATTTTCTTTGCAGCATGGACCATTTATGGCCGGGTCAAGGACAAGCAAATCCATTTTTTCTTCCCGGTTTTTGTCTCCATGCTTTTGAGCTTTTTCCTGGTTGCCTTTCTTGTCACAGCCGTGGTGGTTAACGTTAAACCCTGGTGGGAGCCACGATATTTCATCCCACTGGGGGGCATGGTCATCGGGAATTCCATGAACGCCATTGCCATTGCCATTGAACGACTAATCGGCGACTTGAAATCAAAACGTGGGGAAATTGAAATGAAACTCTGCCTTGGCGCAGACAGCAGGGAAGCATCAAAGCTTCTCCTGCAAAAAGCCATGCAGGCGGGAATGATACCCTCCATCAATTCCATGATGGCTGTAGGTATGGTGTTCATCCCCGGCATGATGACCGGCCAGATCCTTTCCGGTTCAGACCCTCTGATTGCCATCAAATACCAGATCGTGGTCATGATCATGCTCACAGGCTCCACAGCCCTGGGTACACTCATCACCGTGCTTCTGGTCAGAAATCGATGTTTCAACAAAGCGGAACAGCTGGTGTTGAAACCGGATTGATCCAAAATTGATGGCGTCGTAAAAAGTCCCATATGCGGAGTTATAGTACTTGGCCGGACGTTCGACATACGACCAAGTATGCCTTCACGCCCGGCCAAATACTATGCCTTGCCTATGGACCTTTTTCCATAGCCATCCATCTGACGACTTTTTACGAGCTCATCAAAATCAAACCTGTTCCCTATGGTTGACATGGTCAGCGGCTGGTGTATAATATATGTGTATATATATCTGGAGGTTCAACATGATTAGAACACAAATCTACCTTACTGAACAACAACGTATGGAATTGGCTTCAATTTCAAAAGCTTTGGGAAAAAACCAGAGTGAACTTATCAGGGAGGCTATTGACAGCTTTATTGATAGGGCAAGCCACGGACGACGCGAGGTTGTTCTGAGGGAAGCTGCCGGAATATGGAAAAATCGTAAGGATCTTCATGATTTAGGCGGCAAACGGAATAAATGGGACAGGGACCACTCATGAATAGTCCCATTTTGCCAGATACAGATATTCTTGTTGATTTTTTTCGTGGCCACAGCAAAGCTGTTCATTTTGTAAACGATTATGCTGCACGGATCATTCTGTCATCCATGGTCGTTGCCGAATTGTATGCCGGGGTGACTGGTAAAGCCGAACAGACGGCCATAGAAAATTTTGTCCTGCTCTTTCGGGTCATCCCTGTGAGCACTGAGATTGCTATGACAGGTGGACTCTACAAACGGAATTACGGTAAATCCCATGGCGTCGGCCTTAAAGATGCCATTTTAGCTGCCACAGCAAAAGCTGAACGGGCAGAATTAAAAACCCTGAATATCAAAAATTACCCCATGATAAAAGGGTTGAGGCCTGCCTACACGAAGTAGATGACGCATCTTTCCCACACGAGATTGGAACTGGAATTCCCCTTTGAATTCAAAAAACGTATCCCACGGGATAGAACGTCCCTAAACACTATAACGCCGCATATGAAAAATTTTACGTTGCCATCTTTATTCATCATCAAGCTCAATGGGAAGCTGAATTAAAAAAACAGTGCCTTTACCCAGTTCACTTTTAACATCCACATGGCCCTGGTGGCTTTTTATAATATTGTACACCACGTTCAAACCCAAACCTGTACCCTCCCCCACCTTTTTGGTTGTAAAAAAAGGATCGTAAATTTTATTCAGGTTTTCCTGGGGTATACCGCAGCCCGTATCAGATATACGTACCATAACATGGTCGTGCTCCACACTCGTTTTTACTTCAATACGACCTTGTTGTTTACCAATAATGGCCTGGCTGGCATTGACGAAAAGATTCATAAACACTTGGCCCAGGCGTTGGGGGTAGCATTTAATTTCGGGCAATATACCCAGATCCTTGGACACTTCCGCCTTATACTTCAACTCATTCCAAACGATATTCAGTGCACTTTCAATCACATCATTGAGACTGGCCCACTCCAGCTTATCGTTGTCCATATGGGCAAAATTTTTCAAATCGGCCACAATATTGGCGACCCGATTGATGCCTTCCATGGATTCTTTTAATACCTCACCAAAATCCTGCTGGATAAAGACCATGTCTATATCCTCGCGAATATCCTCAATTGTTCGGATATGATGGCTTATGTCGATTTTTGATGTTTGAACGTGTACGGCATCTTCACACAAGGCCTCATAAGCCTTGATCAGCCGCATCAAATCCATACGATACCCGTCCATGGAATTCAGGTTACTCTTTACAAAGCCTACCGGATTGTTGATTTCATGGGCAACCCCTGCAGCCAGTTGACCGATGGAGGCCATTTTTTCAGATTGAAGCAGTCGATCCTGGGCGTGCTTGAGTTCTGTCAAGGCGTTCTTGAGTTCATCATTGCGGGCCTGGAGCTGGTTTGTCCGTTCAATCACACGTAGTTCCAGTTCCTCATTCAAACGACGCACATGCGCTTCTGCTTCTTTCAGGGGGGCAATATTTAGAAAACTCTCTACCAGGTATGGCCTTCCATTGAGAAGGGTTTTGGACACATTTTTCACGATGGGAGTATCCTGACCCTCGTAATTTTGGAGAATACACTCATGATTGTGAACCTCTTTGCCCCCGTCTGTAATGGGACAGTAACCTTTTTGGGAAGCACACACCCATTTTTGGCATTCGGAACCAATCACCAAGTCTTTGGGTGCTCCAATGATGGACAATGCGGTCGGATTGGCTTCGACAATAATATGATCCTTTGCATCCACAACAATGATTCCCACAGTGGCCGACGCCAGAATCGTATTGATATAATTCTGCTTTTCTATGAGATCCTGTTCGGCTTTTACTCGATCGGAAATATCCACAAATGCCTCAAGGACAACCTCGGTATTATCCAACCTCAGAGTAACAGCTCGTTTTATGACAGGCATTCTTAAACCCGATTGGGTGATCAGCTCTGCTTCATTTCCGTAGGGCATCAGCAGGTTGGATGAAAGCGGACAATTTTCCTTTGTAGCTGAGCAAAATATGTCGTGGCAGTTCTTGCCTATGATCTGATCTGCTTTTTCAACTCCCAGCATATCCAAAGCCGACTGATTGACCTGGCGGAGGGTACAATCCGTATTGATCACTGCGATACCCACAGGTAACGATTCAACCAACTGGTAAATGGATGCATTGGCTTCTTTCAGTTTTTTTGCATAATTGGCTCTCTCGGAAATGATGTATCTGATCTGCCGTAAGGTATTCAGGCAAAGAATTACACCAATAATAAAAACAACCACGGCAACTGTATCGCGGATAATTTCATAGGCATGGACAACCTCTGCGATGGACGTCTCAAGCCCGTTAATTTTTAGACTTGTATCATAATTAATCTTATTGGCGGTTTCCCTGGATCTTGTAATCGTGGCGTCCATCTTCTTTCGAAGTAGTCCAATGGCAGAATAGTGTTTCACGGAAGACATTTTCTTCCGATCGTTCAGTCTTTCAAAAGAGGCTGATTTCAAATCGTTGGCATGCTGCTCAATATCGATAATCTTAGGCGTAAGATCAATGACTTCCATCACATAAGAAGATGTGCCATGGGACTGAAAATTTATCGTTTCAAGGGCCTCATCCATATTTTCAAAATTCATGGGCAGGACATTGGTGTATCTGCCTCCGTTTTGAAGAATAGTTAATATTTTTTTGATTTCGTTTGTTGCATCTTGGATATGCCCATGGATTATTTCAATGTCGCGTTCATCTTCTGCCGAGACCAGCAAAATAAAATCTTTTTCAATAATAAGCAGTTTTTCAAGTACTATTTTCCCAAGGTTACGTCTTGCCGACTGATTCTCCAGATCCACCCTCATTTTGTGTGTGACCTTTTGGCGGATCATATCAATGCCGATAAAGGTCCCCACCAGCAAAATCAGCATGAAAACAAGAAATAGAACCTTTCGCTCAATGGGTTCCTTCAATCCCCATAGGTTAAAGTACTTTTTAGAGAACATCGTATAGTCCATATTTTACAAATATTGCCCGTCCCTTTTCCGAAGCGGCGTACTCAATAAATTTTCGGGCAATATCCGGCTGATGGGATGTTTTCAGTAAACCCAAAACTAATTTTTTTGACTCAGCATATTTTTCATCAATGGGCAGGACGTCGACATAGTCCTTGTTTTCAGGCCAGGTGGCGGTTGCATACCAGTTGATGACAAGATCCGCTTCTTTATTTTTCAAGACGTTGATCAAATCTTTCGAATCCGTAGTCAAACGACGTGCATTAGCCTGAACCTGTTCAAAAATGCCCTTTTTTTCAAGAATTTTTTTTGTTTCTTTTCCTATACTCCCACTGTTCGCATCGCCGATAACGATATACAAGTCCTTTCTCATGAGATTGGCCAGATCCGAAGTGATGCTCTTTGGGTTCCCTTTGGGAACCATCATTGCCGCCTTATTAAATCCAACATGGGCCGTTTCAGTGACCAATCCGTCCTTAAGACATGTGTTGATATACGTGTCCGATCCTGGTAGGTAAAGGTCTCCAACTTGATTTATATGGATGGATTTCAATAAATTGCCGGAGCCGCCCTTGGTAATGATAACCTTGCATTTCTCCTGGGATTCGATATGTTCTGCGATCTCCGCCATGGGTTTGATCATGGTAATACCGCAATAGATCAGTAATTCTTTCGAAGTTTCGGGCTTTGGTGCATTTGATGAGCTACAACACGTAAGTCCTATGGACATGAGCAGGATGACACTGATTTTAAAACTACTGAACAGACTCATGATACCTCCGGATTTTTCATTTCTGTTTTGCCTTGGGCCTCAGTCTAAAAGAATGGGAATACATGTTGTTTTATCGGTTATTATGGAGTGAAACTTTATCTCTTACCCATGGGCAGATATGGATCAATATATAAATTTAGGCCAATTGGGGTAAGGCTTTACAGGATTTTATAATAATATATATACTCACATTAAACGTCAATAATAATACCTAAAGAGCTATAATTACAACATGAAGGTCTTTAACCTGTGCTTGATCAATAAAATGGGGCTGGAGGCCTGGGCTGAAACCAAGGCAGGCAAGGTCCGGGAGGTTTATTTTACCCGACCTTGGACACTTGCAAAACGATCACCATCAAATGAAGGGTAGAACGTTGGATGTTAAAATTTTCATAAGTCCCATGGGTCTTATAGGTCCCATGAACCGTTAAAGTAAAATATTTCTTATATTCAGTCACAACAAAGCCGGAATCCCACCCCTCTGTGGAATTCCGGCTTATAATTTTTTTGATTTATCCGTGTTGTTAAAGAATCTTCCCCCGGACACCCACCACCACCTCATTCACAGGAATGGACATGCCGGACTGATCCATGGCTTTTTTAATGATCATGGAAAGGCCGGAGCAGCATGGAACTTCCATAAGGGCCACGGTAACACTCGTGATACCGGACTGAGCGAACACCTGGGCGAATTTTTCAACGTATTCCTCGGCATTGTCAAATTTGGGGCAGCCCATCATCACGGCACGACCTTGAAGCAGATCTTTGTGCAGACTGGGATAAGCCACGGGAACACAGTCCGCCACAACCAAAAGGTCCGCGCCTTTCAAAAATGGCGCTGTGGGTGGAACAAGTTTGATCTGAACCGGCCACTGGGTAAGGGCTGATTCTTCTCCGGTAAAGGCCTTAGGTTCATTGACGACCTGGCAGGATGCCTTGGGAGCAAAGCTCTGGATCTGGGACGAAGGGCATCCGCAGGCACAGGGTTCTTGTGCTGTTTGTTTTTCCATTTTTTTCAAATGGTCATGGACCGCTTTTTCATCAAAATCATCCGCTTCCCGCTCAATGATTTTCAATGCATCTTCGGGACATTCTCCAATACAGGCCCCCAGACCGTCGCATAAAAGATCCCGGATGATTTTTGCTTTCCCATCCCTTATTTCTATAGCACCTTCGGCGCAGGCCACCACACATTGACCGCAACCCGTGCATTTTTCTTCATCAATTTCTATTATTTTTCTCATGACTTTCATATGGTTTTCTCCTGGCATTCCTGCCTCCGGCGGCCCTCCGGGGGCCAGATTTAAAAATCTGGACAAATGGTTTTTTTTAATAATCGGAACCCGATTCCATGTCGTGTCCCTGCAAAACCTGTTTGTCAAACTTTTCTAAAGTTTGGCCCCCGGCAGGGCCGCCGGAGGCATATCCATTCGATCAAAACATCCTGACCGTTGCTTTCCTTGTTCTAAAGCAGGGTTTTCCTGGCAAGGTCACCTCCGCTTGGGGTAAGAAACGATTTTTCAATGATCCGATTCAACCGTTCCTCGGTAATGGGCTCGTCAGCCTTGTTGTCTTCAAGATTGGCGATCAAATCAGCATCGTAAAGGGCCTTGAAATTCACGGTTTCCTCTTCTCTGGGGTGGTGATGATGACCCACCATATCGCAAACCTCCTCAATCATGGCCGGTGCAGCACCTAATTTTTTCAGTATGCCGTCGGCAATGGCAGGACCCAGTTCTTCCTGGTACCGTGCTGCTGTGCTGTTGTATTTTTTTTCGGCATCATGGATGCCGATATCGTGAAGAAAGGCCGCAGAAATAATCACGGACAGGTTGCCACCCTCTTCCTTGCCGATGCGTTCGGCATAACGGGCCACACGGGTGGCGTGACCAATGCGTTTGAAATCGCTTTTAAAATATCGTTTCATCTCGATGGCCACCCGGTCTTTCAGCAAATCGCCCCTCTCCGCAAGAAGCTCGGGCGGCAGGGTCCCCAGGCATTGTTCCGCATACTTGCAGTAGGATGCGCAACCAAAATCAAGCCGGGGATTGGCAAAACGGTGGCCACATGAGCCACATTTTCGAGCAGTATCGTCTTTGAAAAATTCCACAATGGTGCCGCATTTAGGGCATTTGGCATCGTAAATGGCGCCTTCAGTCCAGTATTGGGTTTCTTGTCCGGGGCATTTCATGGTCGGCACCTCCTCTATGGTTTTCTTCGAGATCTTTCATCTTGGTTCATGTGTACGTCTATCAAGGTCGTTTGGACCGATTGTAGGGGCACGGCGCGCCGTGCCCCAGGTTCATCACATTATCCCAAACACGCAGCCATATCTTCTTCGACTGTGCTAATCGGAGCAATGTTGAAATTCTCCACCAGAACATTCAGCACATTGGGTGAAATAAAGGCCGGCAGTGACGGTCCCAGCTTGATGTTCTTAATCCCCAAGTGCAGCAGACTAAGCAGAATCACGCAGGCTTTCTGCTCATACCAACTAAGAATAAAGGACAAGGGCAGATCATTCACGCCGCATTCAAAGGCACCGGCCAAAGCCACGGCAATCTGAACCGCCGAATAAGCGTCATTGCACTGTCCGATATCCAGAAGCCTCGGGATACCACCGATGTTGCCCAGATCCTTGTCAAAGAAGCGAAATTTCCCGCAGGCCAGGGTCAAAATCATACAATCCTTGGGAGCTTGTTCCACAAAATCCGTGTAATAGTTTCGTCCGGGCTTGGCACCGTCGCAGCCGCCCACCAGAAAAAAGTGGCGAATGGCCTTGGATTTCACAGCCTCGATGACCTTGTCAGCCACACCGAGAACCGCATTTCGAGCAAAGCCCACCATCACGCTTTTCCCTACTGTATCTTGAGCAAAACCAGGAAGCGAAAGAGCCTTGTTGATCACAAGCGTGAAATCCTTGTTAGCAATATGGGTTAATCCGGGCCAGCCCACCAGACCCGTGGTGAAAATGTGATCCTTATATGTTTCACGCGGTTTCTGGATACAGTTGGTTGTCATCAGAATGGCTCCCGGGAATTCGTCGAATTCCTTGGCCTGATTCTGCCACGCTGTACCATAATGCCCGTAAAAGTGGCTGTACTTTTTCAATTCAGGGTAACCATGGCAGGGCAGCATCTCTCCATGGGTATAAACATTAATGCCCTTGCCTTTGGTTTGCTCAAGCAACATGGCCAAATCTTTCAGGTCATGGCCTGAAACCAGAATGGCCTTTCCTTTTTTGGCACCCAGGGGAACCGAGGTGGGGACCGGATGCCCATAGGTTCCGGTATTTCCCGCATCCAGAAGTTCCATGGCCCTGATATTCACTTCGCCGCATTTCAGGCAAAGGCCCACCAACTCATTGACGCCCAGGCTTTCATCCAGTGTGGCGGCCATGGCTTCATAAATAAAATCATAAATCAGGTTGTCTTCCTTGCCGAGGATAGCTGCATGATCCGCGTAAGCTGCAAGACCTTTCACGCCATACACCAGCAACTCGCGCAATGAGCGGATATCCTCATTGAGCGTAGGATCTGCTTTAACGCCCACCTTTTCACCCATGGCCACCAACTGGTCTTTGCTTTTTCCGGTCGCATCACAGTGTGCGCCCTTTTTGACTGTGATACCCGCTTTTGCAGACAAACTGTCCGTGTAGTTGGAACAGGTCTGAATCAGTTTAACAAAACGATCCGGATCAAAATCAACATTGGTCAAGGTTGAAAAAACAGCTTCGCAGACAAAATGATCCATTTTCTCATCCCTAATGCCTTTTTTCGCCGCTTCGATTGCAAGGGTTGAAAGTCCTTTGACACTATGAATCAGAAGGTCCTGAAGTGACGCAACATCCGGTTGTTTACCGCAGACACCGATTTTATCACAGCCCGTACCTTTTGACGTTTGCTCGCATTGGAAACAGAACATATTTTTTCTCCTTAGTTTGAATGATTAGAATGTATATTCAATCGTATTGTGTGCTTACCTTGTCTTTGATTACACTATACGAAAAAGAAAGGGCTTATTCCTTGACTTAGATCAAGAATAGAATTTTTTTGAAAAATAATTTAAAAATGAGATCCATTCAGAAGATGTGTTCATGAGAATAATTGTTTAATTTATCACAATGGATTCAGGATGTCATGTGTTAAGAAAAGGAGTATTCAGTATGTCGAGGCTTTTCATTTCAGACCAACGCAGAGTTTGGGACAAAAGACTTTTTTGAGTTAGCTTCTATTCACTTACGCTCATAAGGGACTCCAGTCTACAGCCGGACCAGGCCGCCCTTGCATGGATCAAAACACATCCGGACATTTACAAAGCATGGCTAAAGGATGTGAAAACCTTTGATGGCAAACCTGCCCTGCCGGTATTCGAGGCATTTTTAAAGTCATCTCATTAATACGATTCCACAGATATAAGTAGTAGAAGCCTTTCAACGGCCGTTCACCAAATTTTTCAGGGAACGGCCGTTATTTTTTGCTCTATGCGATCATTCCTAAGAGCCCAACGTTCTGGCAACGCCTGTGTCACATCAAATGGATTATCAAGGAGCCGTGACGGGAATTATTGCGCCTTGATCGTCACTATCCATAGACAAAAGCGTTTCCATCGTATTTGAATTTGTCATTTACAAAAAAACCGGATGAGCCTATATTTATAACAATGTGATACACGCCTTACTCTCAGCAATTGTATATCCAAAAACGATCCTAAATGAATGGTTTAAGCCTTGTGCTGAACCGACCTGGCCGTAGAAATGGTTTAAATTAAGTTAATATACTGTTTGATTCCCTCGTCCTAGGTGTCATAAGTAAAAGGTGCCGGGAATGAATACACGAAGTCACCCAAGCGAATCACGATTCTCAGCAGAAGAAACAAATCTGACCGGAATTGCTCGGCCTACATCATTAGGGGCGAATATACCTTTAAATCGAGAACCTTTTCTGAACAACCCCTATTTATTCCCCCCTATTCTGACACACCATGTGATGACCCCTTTGGAACGATTCCGCAGATATACGGGTATCACTGTCACATTACGACATCCTAATGTTCCCCACCCAACACAGTGTAAGGAGGATAACCATGAAATTTACAGCCAAACGCATGTGCAGTCTGGCGGCAGTTCTGCTGCTTCTTATGCCTGCCGGTCTCTTTGCATCGCGTATCAAAGATTCCGAATCCACCACCCATGGAGCCGATGCCAGCCAGTACAGTATCGTTGAGACCTACACCTTTCCGGGCTTTAGCGTGATACAGATTGATCTGCCAGTCTTATCCGTCTACTCTTACCTGCTTGTCAGCAAGGGGGACGCTCTGGTCATAGATCCTGTGCGGGATACGGCCATATACACTGACACGGCAAAAACGGCGGGGGCCACCATCAAAGGCGTCTATCTTAGCCATTCCCATGCTGATTTTGTTGCCGGTCACATGGAATTAAAAAAAAAGCTAAACTGCCCCATCTATCAAAGTCATAACTGTGGGGCCGAATATGAATTTACGGCGATGGATGAATCATCAATCATCACTATCGGGGACGCCACCTTGAAATTCATGGATACGCCGGGGCATACGCCTGACGGCATGTGCGCTGCCGTCTACAGCAAAGAAAATCCCAACGTTCCGGAGCTTATTTTTACCGGGGATGTTCTTTTCGTGGGAAGCGTCGGGCGTCCGGATCTCATGGAAGGAACCACATCTGCGGCCTGGCTTGCCGCGGCCATGTATCGTTCCTGGACGGAAAAACTCTCCAGGCTCGATGACCGGGTTCTCGTCTTTCCAGCCCATGGCGCAGGGTCTTTGTGCGGCGCTCATCTGAGCAGTGACCCGAACTCAAGCATCGGGAGAGAACGCACCTCAAATCCTTACCTGAAAAACACAAACAAGAATGAATTCATCATGGCTCTGCTCGAAGGGCTTCCGGATGCTCCGCAATATTTCAAACACAACGCATCCATGAATAAAAATGGCCCGGAAATCGTGCAATGGAACGCATCCCTTCCCCCTGAAACACAACCGTCCAAAGCACTGACCGATATCACACGATATTATGTCGTGGATCTGAGAGACGCCGGATCATTTGCCAGCGGTCATATCCCCAATTCGGTGAATATCGCAGCCAGGGGACGCCTGGAAACATGGGTGGGAATTATGGTGCCCTGGGATTCAAAACTGATTCTCACCGGATCGGACGATGAAATTAAAGAATCCATGTACCGACTCAACCGGGTGGGCTACCACGCGGGGTATGTCGGAATGGACTCATGGAAAAAGGCCGCCCTTCCTCTCACGATCAGTTCCCCGATCAAAGCCGATGATCTATACGCGTCCATGCAGAGAGGTGATGCACCGATCATCGTGGATGTCCGACTTCCCTCGGAGTGGATTGCCATGCGCATAGGAACCATTCTCAACATGCCCCTGAATATGCTCGCAATCCAGTCCCCAAAACTGGATCCCCAAGAACCTCTTGTCGTGGTATGCAATTCAGCCTACCGATCCAGTATGGCTGTGGGCGTTCTTGAACGGGCCGGATTCATGATGGCCAGAAATCTCGAAGGCGGCAGCGAAGCATGGATCAATGCGGGATACCCTGTTTATGAATCGGCCAAAGCCGGTATGGCAGAGGCCGCGCCCAAAATCAGGATCAATCTCCCGGAACGTCTGTCATCGGACGCCTTGAACAGAATGATGATGGATTTGCCCAACTCCTTTGAACTGGTGGATATCCGGCCTGCGGATATGTTTCAGGATTATCAGCTTCCCGGATCCCTGAATGCTGATCCGGCAGAGGTCATGAACAATCCTTCCTATCTGGGAGGCTCGGTTCCTCTGGTTCTGGTTGACAGGGACGGCAGCATCGCCATGGCCATCGGAGGGATTTTGTCACAGAAAACCCAACGACCCATCAAAGTCCTGCATGGGGGTCTTGAAGCGTATTGGGCCACGTATAAAACCATGGGAAGCGGCATGAACGTGAAGGAAACGGTGCCTCTTTCCGAACCCATGAAACGAAGCGCCCCGTCACCCGCACCGATCCCGGCATCGGACAAACCTAAAACGCCCAAAAAGAGCGCAGGGTGCTGACGCCCACGCAGAAGGAGGCGATCATCATGAGTATGAACACCACATCACCCAAACCCTACAGTAATCCATACATATCCGGAATTTTTCTGGGCCTGACCCTGCTTGCCTCATTTTTGATTCTCGGGGCAGGCCTGGGGGCGTCTTCCGGTCTGGCGCGTATCGGAGCATCCATCGAAGGATTTGTTTTTCCGGCTCATACAGCAGCAAGTGAGTATTTTGGCAAATGGGGAACATCCCCCATGAACTACTATCTTGTGCACATGTTGGTGGGCGCTTTTCTTGGGGGTCTTTTTTCCGCACTGTATCACGCACGGATCAGCATACAGGTTGAAAAAGGAAAGAAAAGCACTGTCAAACAGCGGTTAATCATGGCAGGAGTCGGGGGTGTTCTGGTCGGTTTTTCCAGCAGGCTTGCGGCGGGATGCACATCCGGTCAGGCCCTGACAGGCGGAGCATTGTTACTGACAGGCAGCCTGGTGTTTCTGTGCTGTGTTTTCGCCGGGGGCTATGCTGCCGCATATTGGGTAAGGAGGCAATGGGATGATTAAAACATATTACGGCCTTGCAGAACTTCATTCCCCCGGCGCACTGTTTCTCGCGCTGATGATCGGATTTTTCTTCGGACTTTCTCTGGAACGGGCGGGTTTCGGAAGTTCAAAACGATTGTCCGGTATTTTTTATTTCAGAGACATGGCTGTTTTGAAAGTCATGTTCACCGCACTCTTAACCGCCATGTTCGGCCTGAATATGATCATCGGCCTGGGCCTGATCGATCCGGCAACACAGATTTATTTCATGCCCACATATTATGGAGCCTATATCGTTGCCGGCCTGATCTTCGGTGTAGGGTTTGTAATGAGCGGCTGGTGTCCGGGAACGTCCGCGGTGGGAATTGCCTCGGGGAAAGTGGACGCCCTGGTTTTCTTTGGAGGTGCCATTGTCGGAAGCATTCTGTTCAATGAACTCTTCCCGGTGATCAAACCCCTGTACACATGGGGCCAAAGTGATCAAAACAGCTTCGGCCAACCTGGCCTTGCCTTTATTTATACCAGCTTAGGGGTCTCCAAAGCCGGGTTCATCAAAGGATTTACCCTGATGGCCATCGGGTGTTTCTGGGGGGCTGAATACATAGAAGGGAAACGGCCTGAAGCGACCGGGTTAAAACCCTTTATCACCCCGTTTTTCAAATCGTTCAGCCTGTGCTTTCTGCTTATTGCCCTGTCCTTGTCTGTTTTTAGTGATTCAAAAACCGGTGTTTTGTCAGCCACTCGCGTCACGACCGATTCGGAAACCCATCTGCTTGCCCAGGTTGAAGAGGCCGAAGACCACATGGCTCCTGAGGTAGTGGCCGAGAGACTTTTCCAAAAAGACCCGTCCCTCCGACTGGTTGACGTCAGGCCTGCGTCCGAATTTCTGGATTTTCATATTCGCGGAGCCGAGAATGTGACCCTTCCCGAACTTCCGGCGTACATGTCCAGTATCGATCCATCACAGACCGTCGTTTTGTACTCAAACGGTATGACACACCCTGTGCAGGCAAGGGATTCCCTGTCACGATTGGGCTATGGGCATGTGTATATCATGACGGACGGCCTGACTGGTTTTATTGAGGAATGTTTAAAACCGCCATCCTTGCGGCCTTATCCCCTGACACCGGCGTCAATGGAACAAATCCGATCCTGGCGGAATTATTTTCTTGCTTCGACTAAGACCCCTGAACAGGTTGGGGCAGAATCTCCGTCGATCCCGGTTGGCGTACCGGGCCTGGTTGATTCTGTCTGGCTGGAAAGTCGAATTGGACGAGACGGCCTTCGAATAATTGATACCCGTGAGCAGTCGGACTACAACCGGAATCATATTCCCGGCTCGGTCGCTCTGAACGTGGAAAGTGTCCGAAGCGCCCTCGAAGGCGTACCCTCAATTCTTTTAACCGGTGAAATTCTAGTGTCCCATGTATCCCTGGCAGGGATTGCCCCGTCAGATAGAATCGTTATTATCTACGGAGGCGATCGGGTCAGGGACGCGACTCTGATGGCCATGGCCTTGGAACGAATCGGTCACAGGGATTATGCGATTCTTAATGTGGGCTATGAAGCCTGGCTGGCGGATAAACGCCCCATGACCACGGCTTTTCCAGACATGAGCCGGACAGCCTATCCCTTACCATCGGCTCGGGATCACTTCACGGTCTCTGCCGATGAGCTTTTGACCCAATTGAAAAAAGCCCATGTTACAGTTCTCGATACACGGCCTCGGGAGTATTACCTGGGCGAAAAATCAGACGAAGCAAGGGCCGGACATATCCCCGGAGCCATCAACAGATCATATAAAGAAGACTTGATCCCCACCGGACTCAAATCGGTCCAGGAACTGGAAGCCGCCTACCATCAACTGATTCCAAATAAAAAAGAAACAGTTATTGTTCATTGCCGAACAGGCCACCAGGCCAGCCAGACCTTTTTTGTCCTGAAACACCTGCTGGGCTATCAACAGGTGTATTGGTACGACGGAGGCTGGACCGAATGGGCAGCCCGGAACGATTTACCCGTCCAGTCAGGCGGATGATCCAATTTGAGGGACGAATATATTACGACCCTGCCAGGGGCAGCAACCAGAGTAAAACAGGATACCGGTTTTACTTAATCAACCCCTGTGCAACATAATGGCGATGCAGTTGGACAGGACCCAGACATGGAATGAAGCGTTGGACATGTATGTTCAACTCCTCACCCAATAGGGGGCCACCTGCACCCAGCGGAAATGGGTTCTCAGAAAACCTGAAGTTATTTTCTGAAGGCCAGGGTATTGATGTTGCCCCAGGTTGAGAGTCAGTGCCCGCAAGAGTTACTGGTTGACCGCCGCCATCTCTTCCGGCGAGTATCGATCCCCGAGCACCTGATCTGCCAAATCATTGAGAATAGCTCGATTCTCCTTTGTGAGACGACAGCCAAGGGCCCCCAGGTTGGCCTGGAGATTGGCGAGTTTGGTCGTACCTGGAATGGCGACAACATGATCTCCTTGGTCCAAAACCCAGGCCAAAGCAACCTGCGCTGCCACACATCCCCTTTGGGCAGCAATCTCCTTGATCGCCTCAACCAGTTTGAGGTTAGACTCAATATTTCCCGGCTGAAACCGAGGCTGCATCTGGGCCCGGTAATCGATCTCGCGGGTGGGCAGATCGCTTTTTGAGGTGTAGCGGCCGGTCAACATCCCCCTGCCTAAGGGCGAGTAGGCCACCACGCTGATGCCAAGCTCAACACATGTGGAAAGCCATAATTGCCCAAGATTAGGTGACAACATAACGCCTCTTTACCTTTAAAAATCCAATTTCATATCCAATAACAAGCGGCTAAGAGAAAAATATGTCCTAATTTTTAAATTGAAATATTTTTTTTCAGCCACTTAGTGTGGCCTGACTCCAATATAATAAGCTCACCTGACGGGCGGCAAACAGCGATAAAGCCAGATTAATAAACGTGATTGTCAATGATACAACGGTCAATTTGCGCAGCTGTACCCGGTCAGGTGCAGCGTTTTGTTCTCATCATCTCATCAGTTGCTCAGATGAAAGCCCCCTGCTTCCAAGGATTTCAGAAGCAAGGACAAAGACCGAACGAACAAGACACCATACTTAATTATTCATTAAAAATTGCCAGTATTGTCGAAGGAATTGGGTATGATTTTGTACTAAGTAATAATGCCATATCTTTTACTTCCTCTATGCCGTCTCCATTAATCAAAAACGTTCCTGTATTAATTTGCCCCTGTATAACAGGAGCACTAAGAATCTGATTGTCTAATATAATAGCAAGTCTCTTTTTTATGTTATTTGCAGTAATATTTCCCAGAAGTTCGGTACCATCACTATTAAGTTTTATAATAATATTTGGCGTATTGTAACTTTTATCAATATGTATCTTGGTATTATTTATCATATTGTTTATATTCCAAATGTCACCTTTGACTAAAAACGGTATTTTTAATATCTGATTATTTCTCTCTTGTATCTGATATAATATTTTACAATCCTTTGGAATATTACCTTTTAGCGCATTCATTAAATTACTTTCATCATCAAGTAATGACAATTGCAATTGCCCTGATTTAGAAATTAAATCAATAGCTTTTTCAGGATTATTAACTTTAAATATTGATACTATATATACAATCCTATTACCTTTCTTTATAACTTCAATTGAATGTTTTTTGAATGTACTTTTTTCAAGTCTTTTTTTAAGGATATCTTTAATTATAAGCGCATTTTCTTCCTCTACAGATTTAAGTTCTTCAAATGTTAGATGTAAAGTCAAATTTTTATATGAACATAATGATTCATATTTTGACAATCTTTTCTGGTCCTTTAGTTCAAACGCACAAAAATATAATTTGCAATAAGATTCAACTAATTTATTACCAGATAACCCAGCCTCAATAGAATTTTCTAAAAAACGAACTGCTTTTTTATAATCACAACCTTCATAGGCTTCAACACCGACCAAATAAGATTTTGATGCATCAACTGCACAAAAAACCAGGTCTGGAACTAAAAGCAGAAAGATAGCTAAAACAAATAATTTTATTCTCATGGTTCATTCCTCAATCTTATGCATTAGCAGCTTTCCGTGTGTTTTCTTCTATAGCAAACAGTACGTGTATTGCTTCACCAAAAGCCACTGATAATAAACCGCCAAATATCGAACCAATTCCGCTAAAAATCTCTATTGTATCTTGTGGACTAAAAGAATGGCCTTCTAAATTTGGCTCAATAACTCCTTGATAAATAAAATAGTAAAGTCCAACAAAAACAGTTATCCAACCAAAAATTCGGAAAATGATGGAAATGATGGACAGAATAGGGAATTTCTTATTCATTCGTATTCTCCATTGTAAAATTTTAACATATTAACCAAGCATATTACACGATAAGTTACCATATACGATAAGTTCACCTGACGGGCGGCAAACAGCGACAAAGCCAGCTGAACGAAAGTGATTTTAAATGCTACAACGGTCAATTTGCGTCACTGTAGCCCGGTCAGGTGCAGCGTCTTGTTCTCATCATCGCATCAATTGATTAGATGAAAACCTCCTGCTTCCATGGATTTCAGAAGCAAAGACATAGACCGGACGGGCAAGACACCCTCAATGGTATTTCGTTTCATGTTGAGCGGGTCCAAAACGTGATGAACTCGTAAAAAATCGACGGATGGCTATGGAAAAAGGTCCATAGGCAAGGAATAGTGTTTGGCCGGGCGCGAAGGCTATACATGAACGTATGTCGAACGTCTGGCTAAACACTATAACACCGCATATGGGACTTTCTAAGACGCCATCAAACCTGAGAGCCACCCTGAAAGATCTTCTGCTTTGTACTTATCTTCATTCTTCCGAAAGAGCAAAATAAAAATCACCCGACAGGGTGACTATGAAGAAACAAAGGTCCCAAATTCAAACGTCCCTCGAACCATCGACATGCTTTAGGGGCAGGGCCCCTGTGCCTGCCCTGTCCGAACAGCAATCCCTTCGAAAAACGACCAACACCATTGTTATTCGAACAAAGGCAACCACAGGGGGATTAACCTCACGGGTTGTGGGGTTTCGAACGAAGGGGACATTTATCAGACGGCAGGAGGTGGGGTAATTACCCTGTAAAAATATACACCCGATGGGGTGACGATGGTCATAATTTTATTTCTGTTGGTGTCCCATGAATTTCATTTTTTTGCTATGGGAATAGTCCTAAAGGTCAAACATAAGTGTCAAGAGCAGACCCCTTTTCATTTTTTTCGTTGTCCCTATATTCCCATTCAGTAACAATAAAGGAATCTGCACACATTGTTTGTTCTTTATTAGTATCTGCAATTTTCGATAGTAGCACATTGCTTTATACAAATATTCTTTGGATTTATCTGTATTTATTATAGAGGGCCTTCTGTTATTGCGGGGATATTAGTTTATCTATCGTAATCGCACCATTAACAATGGAAATTCTACACCGTTCGTTTTGGATTATATATTCATCAGGAGACCCTTTTATGTTTGAGTCTTTAATCAAATCACAATAACATATGATTTCTTTTGAGTATTGTGCATTATTATCACTTTGGATTTTACGAACACCTATGAACCGATTTTCAAGTATTTTGAATTCAATTTGCTCGTATGGCACTATATATATTACATTGCCAAAATCTGACCAAGTGAGTTGTGTCTTACCTAAACAAAATTTTTCTTTAGGGAGTAAAACATAATTTTTACCGGATTTAGCAACTTCCAATGCAGCTCTTGCTTCCTCAGAATAATGGCTGTTTGGGTAATGCCTTAAATACCATTCATACTCTTTGACATAAGTACCATCCCGTTCGGCTCTCCCTTTAGCTGCCCACCAGTCGTATTTTGCACAACCGGCAATAAATACTACTCCGACAATAATAGCAACGACTGCTAATTGCATGTAATTAGTTATCTTGTACTTTTTAATCACTATGCCTCCTTTTCAATCATCCAGCGGAGAGGGGATTGTTTCGTTTATAAAAATTGAATGACTATGGTTCCTTAGCATATCTTTTTGACACGTGTATGCATTTTTTCCTTTGGGTTTCATTTTTTTATACTCCGATTGTTCCGAATTTTGCAATTTACCCGATGTTGTGAACCATGCAGAAGAGTTTCCATTGAATGACCACCTTCTTTTTACCTCGGAGGGTGAATCGATCCAGACCTATGGCATTGCGGATGTTCGCGAAAAACGGCTCAACAGTTCCCATTCTTCTGCTGTAGATGTGCCATATCTTTATCAGTAGTCGAGTAGACCGGTTTCTCCAATAATGGCAGCTTATTAACAACATGCTTTACTGACGCCTTGCCGCACGCGGCTACTACGTGACAGTCGTTTTATGTTTTGCCATTACCGTTAGTACCGGCCCCTCTCAGAACCGTGCTTGCGCTATTTACGCACACGGCTCCTCACATAGTCAATTCGCGGAGAATCCAAACATACTGACCTTGATACAGGGTTTCGGTAGAGGAAATCGTTTCAG
>Ga0180007_10002078_pt1 | contig 24716 bp, 23 predicted proteins | sample MM_PC_MetaG_FD_121122 | JGI IMG/M metagenome (GOLD analysis project Ga0180007, IMG submission 121122) | Groundwater microbial communities from the Aspo Hard Rock Laboratory (HRL) deep subsurface site, Sweden - MM_PC_MetaG | ecosystem: Environmental > Aquatic > Deep subsurface > Groundwater... | reverse complement strand
TAACTCGTTTAAGTATCTGCTCTTTTATCTCTTTGCTTATTACTGATTTAGACATATTAGCTTCCTTTCTACTTACTCATCATACCGTGAGGACTAACTGTCTTAATTTTGGGGTACCCGCCATATCTTGTTTTTGATTATTCAACCAAAGTGGGTTTCAGTGTAAAATAGGTGAGAGTTTGATAGTCTAATAATAGCCCTTCGATAGAATGAATAATTCCTGTAAAATTGTGTATATATTAGGTCTTTCGAATCCGGTCGAGAAGTAATATGCCGCGATAGCTCAGTTGGTAGAGCGAGGGCTTGAAGAGCCCTGCGTCGGGGGTTCAAATCCCACTCCGCCCACCAGGGGCATATCCCTAAAACAATTTATGATTAAATAGTATGGGTTCTCTTAAACAAAGGGTTCTTTATTAGTCTATAGTTGTTTATAATATTGGCATGTAGTTTTATGTATTAGATTATGGGGGATAACATAGAAAAGAATACTTCTGTAAAAACAGATTTCAGGTCTTGGCTGGTAATTATTTTAGGCATAATTGTTCTAACAGTTATAGCCAACTATGTGTATAAAACTATTCCTGGTAGTTCTGCTGCAGGTCTCCCTCCTGTTTTTGATTGGAGAAATTACCAAGGCCAAAACTGGATGACCTCTGTTAAAGATCAAGGGGATTGTGGTGCTTGTGGAGTATTCGGTACTGTAGGTGCGATGGAAGCCATAGCTAATATTGAAGCTGACGATCCAAATTTGGATTTGAACTTATCTGAGCAGCATGTTGTTTCATGTGCGAAGGATGATACTTGTGAAAAAGGAACCTACCCAGGGGATGTGCTGGGATTCATTAGAACTACAGGGATTGTTGATGAAGTGTGTTTCCCTTATGTGGCCACAAGTGGAAACTGTGGGGAGATATGCAGTGACTGGGAGGATAGACTAGCATTTATCCAGAGCTACAGTCAGGTTCCCTTCGATAATAATTATAGTGATTTTGCTTCCCCTGCTGATTATAATATTCCAGCCAAGGGAGATCTTATTGAGATAGGACCACTAGCAGTATCGATGCAGTTTGGTGGCACCTTTTTTGGCGATATCTATGTTTGTCCAGTTAATTTAATTCCCTCTGAGTCGTCAGAGCCTGACCCTTCGTTCCACACTGTGACAATGGTTGGGTATAATGATATCGAAGAGTATTGGATAATGAAGAATCAGTGGGGCAGCGATTGGCCACCAGCAACCGGTGGAGGTTATTTCAAAGTTGCATATGGCAGCCGATGTACCTTTAGAAAAGTCTGGTCAATGAAGGGAGTGACTGCACCAGATATAGCAACATTATCTGGCAGAAAGATCAGACTCACCAATGATAGTGAGTGGGATGGAGATCCTGTAGTTCGAGACAACCAGATAGTCTGGTCAAAGGGTGAATCAGATGGGTCTGAGTTGGATGTCTACTACCTCAAAGTACCAGAAGACCCACCTCTAAATTACATCCCTGTACCCATAGCTATCACTGATGATGACATTGATCAGATTACTCCCACTATCTGTGGCAATACCATCTATTACTCCCAGGAACAGGAGGTGATGTACGTTAGGTTGCTAGCAGATATGCCTGGATGGAGTGCAGGTGACATCAGCGGACCCTATGAGCTATGTACAGATGAGATGAGAGTGCAAAGAAGATGTGCCGGTTATGGCTACCAAATAGATTGCAGTGATTCAGCAGTCACCTTTGTCAGCTATGACTCCTTGCTAGACTCCGAAAGGGTTAAACGCTTCGACCTAAATGATTCACTCTACTACAAGGAGAAAACTATTAATAGCCTAAGTGTTGAACGCCAGCCCCCCCCTGATAGTGACTACCTGATTGATCCTAGCAGACGTCCCCAGATAACTGAAGATGGCTGGAGGATTGTCTACAGTGAACGCATTGAAGATTACATGTTAGAGAAGTTCCAAGCATACTACTATGATGGAGTTCCCCCTCAAACTCAGCCTCCGCCTCCACCCTTCCCAGACTTCCCTAAGTTTGTAGATCAGAATAATTCAGTTTACCAATACCATGTAGATGTAGATGGTAATACTATGGTCTGGGCTCAAGCTGAGATGTATGGTTCAGACAGTAATATCCATATTAAGAATATTGTGAGTGGTTACCATGTGACCATCAACAGACCAGGAGCACAGTACAGGCCTGTAATCTCTGGAAACTGGATAGCATACTTTGATGGGCCTCGCAGTGACATCATGCTCTACAGTATTAATAGTGGAACCAGCTATGCTGTGACAGATCCGGAAGAGACCAGCCAACGGAATATTCACAGAGAATATCTGGACTTCCAAGGAGACACCATTGTCTGGAATGAGATGTCAGATACAGAGGATTGGGATATATATATGTTTAAGTTCAACCCAGATGGATAATACTGCAGATATCTTCAATCTCAATTCATTGGGTGCTATTGCAGCAGCATTGGTAGTGGTGGTAGTGTTAGTGTCAGTTAGCAGTAAGCAGGGTGTCTCTGGACAAGAGTTAGATTCCATTCCTGCATACATTGGCAATCCTGCAGCTATTTACTGCCAGACTGTGATGGGTTATGGCAGCTATGTGGTTACCGATGAGATGACAGGGAGCCAGACAGGTTACTGTAGGATGCCGAATGGAACTAGTTGTGGAGAATGGGACTTCTATGCTGGTAAATGCGGCAGCCAGTACTCTTATTGTGCCAGGAATGGTTATGCTACAGTAACTAAAACTGATGGGAATGATAACTTCTCTCCCCATTATTCAGTCTGTGTCTCTGATGAAGGAGTTTCGCTGGGGTCTGTGACTGACTTGGTGATATTGCCGGAGATAGTGGCTGCTGTGGGACGCTAGAGGATACTATCGTTAGTTATTAAGCAAAAACTAAATACTACTTTCTAATATTAGATGAAGGATACATTGATGGCTTTTGCCCGATATATTCTTATCTTAGCTTTGGTACAGCATTGAAAGTTGGGTTTAATGCTGATACTATTTTGATGTGAATAAATATTGCCGCGGTAGCTCAGGGGTAGAGCGATGCCCTGTATTCTTCGGGGCTTTCCCAGGTAACTGGGATTGAAAAATTGGGTGAATTCGGGGGACACCAGACACAGTATGTGTATGACAATCCCGAGCCAAGCCTTGCCGGGTATGTGGTAGCAAGGAAGGTGTAGAGACTAGCGGGTGAGTCCCAACAATAATCCTGCACTAGCGCCCAATCTCCATTTATTTGTGAAGTGGAGAATGAGATAGTCCAAATGCTTCGGAAGAGGCATGCGTCGGCGGTTCAAATCCGTCCCGCGGCACCAAAGCGGGTGTCGTATAATGGTTATTACATAACCTTGCCAAGGTTGAAACGGCGGTTCGATTCCGCTCACCCGCTCCAAAAATACAAGATGATTATAGGGATTACAGGGACAAACGGATCTGGTAAAGATACTTTGGCCAAGATTTTGGTTAGAAGATTAAATTATCCACATTTCTCGTTGTCGGATGAGCTTCGGGAAATTTGTCATGAAAAGAATATTTTACCGTCTCGTGAAAATTTAACTAATTTAGGCAACGAATTACGTCAAGAATTTGGTAGCGATTATCTTTCCCTGCGCATCCTTGGCAAAACCAAAGATAATTTTATTGTTACAAGTATTCGCAATCCAAAAGAAATCGAGCCATTTAAGGAGATAGGCAAGTTTGTTTTAATATCTCTCACTGCTCCCATTGAAACGAGATACCAAAGAATTGTGGAGAATAAGCATAGAAGTGGAGAAAAAATTGGTGAATCAAAAACTAGTTTTACAGATTTCAATGCCCAAGAAAACAGAGAAATGAAAGGAGAATCGTTTAGCCAGCAATTAGGTCAACTCATGGCTATAGCGGATATAAATATTTCAAATGAAGGTACAATAGAAGAGTTAGACAACGAAGTTGATAAATTAATTATTAAACTTGGCTTGAAGTTATGAGTAGACCAACTTGGGATGAATATTTTATGGAGATCTGTCGAACAGCAGGAAATCGTTCGACTTGTGATCGTGGCAAAACAGGGGCTGTAATAGTTAAAGATAAAAGAATTATTGCAACAGGTTATGCTGGTTCACCCGTGGGTCTTTTACACTGTGATGAAGCAGGACACGAGTTTAAAGATACTATTCATGCAGACGGTAGTGTCTCAAAGCATTGTGTTAGAACGGTGCATGCCGAACAGAACGCCATTGCTCAAGCTGCTAAATTTGGTACAGCCATAGAGGGTAGCACTGTTTACTGCACGATGACTCCTTGTTACGTGTGTGCCAAAATGTTAATTAACGCAGGCATTAAAAAAGTAGTAGCGGATAAAGATTATCATGCAGGTGATGACACTAAAAGGGTGTTTAAAGAAGCTGGTATTACCTTTCAGATAGTGGATAATAAAGTTACTGAATATGTAGAGAAGGTTAGCGCACTACCGGAGGAAGTAAAGGTTTAATGGCCTGATGGCCGAGTGGTTAGGCAGGGGTCTGCAAAACCCCGTACGGCGGTTCAATTCCGCCTCAGGCCTCCAAATATGGGCGGATGGTGGAACGGTAGACACGCAGCGTTCAGGTCGCTGTATCCCTCGGGATGTGGAGGTTCAAATCCTCTTCCGCCCACCAGAGGATTAATTAATATTTAATGGCATTAAATTACCAGCAAGATTGGGAGAATTTGGCACAGCTTAGCCCTGAGTGGGCTATTTTATCCGACCCTAAAAAACAACAAGAAGAATGGGACAAAACAGAGTTTTTTGCTGTTGGCGAAAAAGATATTAATGAACTCTCAATGCATTTAAAAGAATTGAATATAGAGTTAAATTTTGATGAAGCACTAGATTTTGGTTGTGGTATAGGTCGATTAACCCGAGCTATAGCTAAACACTTTAATAAGGTTTATGGTCTGGATATCTCTCCAACCATGCTCCAAACCGCTAAAGAAATTAATGGGCAAAACCCTAAAATGATTTTCTTGCAAAACAATCAGAACGATTTAGCTAGTTTTAGCACGGACAAATTCGACTTAGTCATTTCATTAATTACCTTGCAACATATTCCAGATAAAGAAATTATTAAGAAATTTATCTTAGAATTTTTACGAGTCCTAAAACCAGGCGGAGTTTTATATATTCAACTCCCGTCGACCCCCAGCTTCTCTAAGCTAAAAAACACTTTGTTAAAACTGCGAGGTAACCTGTATTATTTCTTAACTAAGATTGGCATTGCCAAGGAATACTGTTTTCAAAAAAGGATAATGCCGTTTATGTACATGAACTATTTGTCTAAAAAAGAAATTGAATCAATTTTTGATGGCACAGCCAAAATATTGCAGACCTACGATGACAACTCCATTAACCAAAGATATCTTGTGCAGAAATATAAATAAGAATCTGCATAACACGAATGATATAATCTACTCATGGGCAAAGTAAGTAAATATGGCAGAAGATATGCCTACAAGGTAAGGCACAAATATAGACAAGATCCATTTGCATTCCTAATTTTATGGGCCCTATTTCTTAGCGCTATTTTCCTTATCTTTGCTTTTCGAGGGTTAATTGCTGTCAATTTTATGAAAAAGATTGATCTTAGTCCAGTTGCAAGCGAAGATTTATCATCTACCTCAATAATAGAAGATGTTGCTTCGACGAATAACTCTAATTAAACATTGAAGCAGGTATACATATATTTAGGCGTAACTATCTTGGTGGCGATTTTGTTAGTGCCAGCTATCGGTTTTTTTCTTTCACCGCAAAATAACCTAGAGCTTAGTGATGCCATCGTTATTATTAGTGGGGGAGAAACCAAACAACGAGTGAGCGAAGGGGTAGAACTATATCAGGCCGGTTGGGCGCCCTTGCTTATTATGTCTGGTGCAGCGAGAGACGAAGGCACATCGAACGCGCTCGCAATGAAAAACATGGCAGTAGCCATGGGTGTTCCGGATGAGAAAATAGTGGTAGAAGAAGAAGCTACCAACACTTTCGAAAATGCATTAAAAGTAAAAAACATTATTCAGGCACAGAAAATTACTAAAATGATTCTCGTTACCTCCCCATATCATCAACGTCGTGCTTCATCAGTCTTCCATTTAGCACTTAAGGGCTTACCAATAGAAGTTATGAATCACTCGGCCAAAGATTCTAAGTGGCGTAAAAATGGTTGGTGGGAGAATAACTGGGCTCGGAGTATTACTTTAAGCGAATTGCAGAAAATCTTGTATACTGTGGTAGTTGGTATTAGCCAGGATACAGATAGTACATAATATGTAGTAGATGTGATCCTCAAGCAGGATCAAAATAAATTAATTAATTTAGGAGGTAGTTATGACAAGTTTAGTATGGTTTCTTATCATCGTTGGTCTTTTGCTCGTTCTGTGGGTTATAGGGATGTTTAATGGCTTAATTGTGCTTAAAAATCGTGTGGCAGAAGCTGCCAGCGATATCGACGTACAGTTAAAGCGTAGACATGACCTAATTCCAAATTTAATTAACACTGTAAAGGGTTACGCATCTCATGAAAGCAGTTTGTTCGAAAAAGTGACCGAAGCCAGAAGTTCGGCAATAAGTGCTGGTAGTAAAGGTATAGCTGATAAGGCTGCAGCCGAAAACGCCCTTACTTCTAGTTTAAGGTCGTTATTTGCTGTAGCTGAGAACTACCCTGATCTGAAGGCCAATACAAATTTCTTGGCCTTGCAAGAAGAACTTTCGGATACTGAGAACAAAATTATGTCTTCGCGTAGATTTTACAACTCTAACGTTAAAAGCTTTAATACTCGGCAAGAAATTTTTCCAACCAGTATTATCGCCAAGATGTTTGCTTTCAAAAAATCAGATCTTTTTGAGCTAGAGGATATTAGCGAGCGAGAAGTTCCAGAAGTCAATTTCGGGGCCTAAGAGAAGTAAGGTTAGCTTCTATGTACGAACAAATTGCCAGCAATAGGCGCAAGACAGTTCTTTTACTAATGATTTTCTTTGTCATTATCATTGGTTTTGGCTATTATCTCTCAGTCTATTACCAAAGTCCGGATATCCTATGGGGAGCTGCGCTATTAAGTATTGGGATGAGCTGGTGGAGTTACTTTGCTGGTGATAAAACTATTCTAGGTTTGGGGGGAGCCAAACTAGTTTCGGAGTCGAATTCATTAGAAGAGAAAAAGATTCAGCATTTGGTCGAGAATTTGTGCATTACCACAGGCATGCCTATGCCCAAGGTTTATATTATGGATGATCCCGCCCCTAACGCTTTCGCTGTAGGACGCGGTCCTAAACACGCCAGCATTGCATTAACATCTGGGTTGATCAGCAAATTGGATAAAGCAGAAATAGAAGGTGTTATTGCACACGAACTTTCTCATGTACGCAATTACGACATATTGCTAGCTACTATTGTAGTAACACTTCTGGGGGTAATAGTAATGTCCTCCGATTGGTTATTGCGTTCACGTTTTCGGCACAACAATAACAGACAAGGTGGGAACGCAGGAGGAGGACTAATGTTAATTGGTCTGGTCCTCGCCATTTTGTCACCAATTCTAGCCCGCTTAATTTACTTCGCTATATCTAGAAAGAGAGAGTATCTAGCTGACGCTTCAGGAGCGCTGATGACCCGTTATCCAGAAGGACTTGCTAGCGCCTTAAAAAAGATTAGCACCGATGATAACAAATTAAAAAGTGCTAGCAGAGCTACTGCCGGACTTTATATCGTTAACCCATTTCATTCAAAAAATTTAGCCGAATTATTTTCCACACATCCTCCTATTGAAAAAAGGATCGCCGCACTAGATAATATGAATGTATGAATAAGCTATGGGGAAAAACATCTGGTAGAGCAGTAACCCTGCTTTTAGCTCTCCTTGTATTGGTCGGTGGTTGCGGCCAACCTAAAGAAGGAGCGAGATTAACAGAACTAACTATTGCCAGCCAGGTTAATGCCGATAACTCTCCGGTTAATTCGCAAAACGTATTTTTATCTAGCACACCCGCTATTTATTTTACAGCCAAGGCTGTTGACGCTATTCAGGGCACCAGAATAGATATTCGATGGATGGATGCCACTAGAGACCAGGTGCTTGCCACAGAGGTGCTAAGAGGGGGGAGAAATAAAGAAAGGCCACAAGAATTTATGCTAGGTCTTAAACCAGCTACTAGTTATATCTATTCAAAAATTAATTTAACTGGAGTGGGTTGGCTAATTGGCACCTACGAAGTACAGGTTAAAGTTGATGGTAAGGATGCTGGTCAGCTTAATTTTAATATTGTTGGAGATAAAGATTTCGACCTTTTAACCAAGAAGACTCTGCTTAAAAGTTTTTACCTAGGCAGCCAGATAAACCAGAACAAGCAGGTTACTATACCAGGCACAACCTTTAGCAGCAACCAGGAAAAGATCTATGCCGTAGCTCTATTTAAAGAAGTACCAGCCAATACTGACATGAAGGTGGTATGGAAATATCTTGATGGTAATCAGGATATAGATTCTTTCTATACCAAGTTCAGTGGCAGTGGTTATTTAGCGTTTGATATCAGTCTTGAAAAATTTGGAAGATTATGGCCTAATAGATTGTGGCCAAAAGGCAACTTCGAGGTCTTTTTATATGTGGACAACGTGCTAATTATCACCAAGAACTTCACAGTGTCGTAGCGTCCTAACGCATCGGTTAGCTAGTTTTATCCCCAAGTCATAGTCGGGGGATAACGCAAAATTTCGTGCTATTGACAACTAAGTTAGTAGTTGTTACCATCGAGTCATGCTCTATTGATTGAGTTTTAGAAGTCCAGCTTGAGCTTTTTGCATATATTGTCAAAAGGGTCTTTTTTTCATGTTGTCAAAAAAACCTTACACTCCATTAACTGATAATTCTAATTTTGTTAATGATAAATGGTACACACCAGCAAAAGATGCTGAGATTTTACCAAACTTAAATTCATTGCAATTAGAATCCTATCAATGGTTTGTTAAGCAAGGACTACAAGAATTATTCGATGAAATAAATCCGGTTGAAGATTTAACTGGAAAAAATTTAGAATTACATCTCGTTGATTATTATTTAGAAGATCCTAAGGTTACTGAAACAATTGCCAGAACTACCGATGTTACTTACGAAGTAGCTCTTAGAGTAAAGCTTAGGTTAATTAATAAAGAAACCGGCGAAATTAAAGAGCAAGAAGTTTTTCTAGGTGACATACCGATGATGACTAACTCTGGCACCTTCATTATTAACGGTGTAGAAAGAGTAGTAGTTTCCCAGCTTATTCGTTCGGCTGGAGTTTTGTTTACTAGAGAAGAAGGCCTTAATAATGGCCAATATGGCGCCAAGATTATTCCTGAACGAGGAGCTTGGTTAGAAATTGAAACTAACAGCAAAGGAGTTATATCGGTTAAGATCGATCGCAAAAGAAAAACTTATTTAACTACTTTATTACGTGCATTTGGGCTTAGTAGTGATAGCGAAATTGTAGATATATTTAAAGATGTTAACACGGACCCTAAACAAGATTTTATTAAAAATACTTTAGAAAAAGACCCGTCAAAGTCTAGCGACCAAGCAGTGTTGGAAATTTATCGTAAAGTACGTCCAGGCGATTTAGCAACTGTTGAAAATGCTCGCAATTTATTTACGAGCATGTTTACTAGCCATCGTCGTTACGACTTGAGTCGTGTGGGTAGATATAAATTAAATAAGCGCTTGGGATTAAAAACTCCCAATGAAAAAGAATTTAGAGTGCTAATGCTAGAAGATCTAATCGCTATTAGCAAAGAAATTATTCGTTTAAATAATACAGGTGGCGAAGCCGACGATATCGATAACTTAAAAAATCGTCGCGTACGAGCAGTGGGTGAACTAATTCAATTAAAATTTAGAACTGGTTTAATTCGGGTCGAACGAATTATTAAAGACCGTATGAGCGTTTCAGATATTACCACCGTAACTCCAGCCCAACTTATTAACGCTAGACCTGTTACTGCCATCATGCAAGAGTTCTTTGGCAGTTCACAGCTATCGCAGTTTATGGATCAGACCAACCCGTTGGCTGAACTTGAACACAAACGCAGATTATCTGCCATGGGACCAGGTGGTCTCTCTAGAGAACGAGCCGGATTAGATGTGCGCGATGTCCACACTTCTCATTATGGCCGTATTTGTCCTATTCAGACCCCAGAAGGTCAAAATATTGGTCTTACTGGTCAACTATCTTCTTTTGCTAAAGTAAATGACTATGGGTTTATTGAAACTCCTTATCGTCGCACAGTGCACGAAGTTGCTAACGATGGAAAGTCTGGGATAGGTCATATTGCTTACCAAGATATTATGGCACCAGATAGTAAGAAGGTAGTTATAAAGTCTGGAGAATTAATCACCAAGGAATTAGCTGAAAGTATAACGAAATACAAAGGTATAGCTACCTTGCTAGTTAAAACTAAGATTATTAACAAAATTAGCTATTTAGATGCCCACGAAGAAGAAGGCTTAACTATCGCCCAATCCAATTTAGCTACTGATGAAAAAGGTTTTGTCACAGCTAGCAAAGCGGTCGCTCGCTTGGATGGTGAGCCAGTTACAGTTTCGGTTGGCCGTATCGATTGTGTCGATATCTCCCCAAAACAAATTTTAAGTATGGCTACTTCCTTAATTCCTTTTGTCGAACATGATGATGCCAGAAGAGCTTTAATGGGTTCAAATATGCAACGACAAGCTGTGCCACTTGTAAGACCACAAGTTCCTATTGTTGGCACTGGCATGGAAGCTGCTGCTGCGGTTGGTTCTGGTTGGGTCATCTCGGCACCTGTCGACGGCGTCATTAAACATGTAGATGCTAAGCGAATTGAGTTAATTGGCAGTGAAGACAAGAAAACTCATACTTTTGACTTAACTAATTTCCAAAGATCAAACTACGAAACTAATTTGCATCAAAAACCCACGGTTACAAAAGGCCAAATAGTTAAGAAAGGGGATTCGCTTTGTGATGGACCTGCCATTAAACATGGCAAATTAGCCCTAGGCCAGAACTTGCTGGTTGCCTTCATGCCTTGGGGTGGTGCTAACTACGAAGACGCTATCATTATTTCTGACAGATTAGTAAAAGACGATATCTACACCTCGATCCATATTAAAAGATCGGAAATCGATGTTCGTGAAACTAAATTAGGTCCCGAAATTACTACCAGGGATATTCCTAATGTGGGAGAAGATGCAGTTGCAGACTTAGACGAAGATGGTGTCGTTCGGGTTGGAGCTAGAGTTAAGCCAAACTCCATTTTAGTTGGTAAAATTACACCTAAAGGTGAGACAGAGCTTACTTCCGAAGAACGTTTACTTAGAGCTATCTTTGGTGAAAAAGTAAAAGATGTTAAAGATACTTCGCTGCGCCTGCCTCATGGTGGTTACGGAAAAGTTGTAGATGTTAAGATTTTTGACCGTGATAAAGGCGACAAGTTAGAAGTAGGGGTAATTAGAAGAATCTATGTCTACATTGCCCAGCTACGTAAAATTTCTATTGGTGATAAGTTAGCTGGCCGGCATGGTAATAAGGGTGTTATTTCAAGGGTATTACCACAAGCTGATATGCCATTTATGGCCGACGGTACACCAGTGGACATTATTTTAAATCCGCTGGGTATTATTTCTCGTATGAACTTAGGCCAAGTATTAGAAACCCATTTGGGTTGGGCGGCTGCCTTAAAGGAATTTAATGCAGTAAACCCAGTTTTCCAAGGTATCGATATGGAGGGGATTATTGAAGAAATGAAAAAAGCCGACTTGCCAGAAGACGGCAAGACACAGTTATATAACGGACACACTGGTATGCCTTTTGGCCAAAAGACCACCGTAGGAGTTATCTACATGTTGAAGCTACTGCACATGGTCGACGACAAGATTCATGCTCGTTCGATTGGTCCGTACGCTTTAGTCACGCAACAACCTCTGGGAGGTAAAGCCCAACGTGGGGGTCAAAGATTTGGTGAAATGGAAGTTTGGGCGCTAGAAGGTTATGGTGCCGCACATACTTTGCAAGAGATGCTTACCATTAAATCTGATGATGTTTCTGGTCGTTCGCGCACTTACGAAGCGATTATTAAGAATGAAGAAATTCAAAAACCACAAACTCCAGAAGCCTTTAATGTAATTGCAAGAGAACTACAAGGACTCGGACTTAATATTGAGTTATTAGATGCCGATGGCAAAGTCATTAACGAGATCTTGCCCAAAAAAATAATTAAGAAAAAATAAACCATGGTGCAAGTAAATTCCCAAGACAAATTCGCCAAGAAAAAAATTAATGCTAACGACTTTACGGCCATCAGAATTTCTATTTCTTCGCCTGAACAAATCTTGGCTTGGTCTCATGGAGAAATTACTAAACCAGAAACAATTAATTACCGAACTTTAAAGCCAGAGAAAGACGGTTTGTTTGATGAAAGAATCTTTGGACCAACTCGTGACTGGGAGTGTTATTGCGGTAAATACAAAAAAATTCGTTACAAAGGTGTAATTTGCGATAAATGTGGCGTAGAAATTACTCGTACTGTTGTTCGGCGCGAACGTATGGGCCATATTGCATTGGCTGTGCCAGTTTCACACATTTGGTATCTAAGGGGAGCTCCATCTCGTTTAGCTTTAATGTTAGACGTGCAATCGAAGAAGCTAGAACAAGTAATTTACTTTTCCGCTTATATTATTACCGAAGTTGATGAGGCAGCCAGAACCCAAGCCCTCGAACAATTATCTTCCGAATATACGCAACATACAAAGAGCTTGAAGAATGAGCACAAGCAAAAACTAGACCAAGCTAAACCAGAAGATGGCACTAAACTAATTAAAGAATTAACCGACAAGTTAGAAAAACTGAAGATGGCTTACAGTACTGCTACCTCTGAAATTAACGATTTAAAACCACATCGGATTATTTCAGAGCTAGAGTATAGGGATTTGTCGTTAAAATATGGCTTGGTATTTAAAGCCGGTATTGGCGCAGAAGCAGTCTACGATTTAATTAGCCAAATAGATCTAGACGCGACCGTCAAAGCATTTAAGGTTGAGCTAAAAGATGCTCTGGGCTTAAAACGTAAGCGTTTGCAAAAAAGACAGAGGTTGTTTGAAAATCTCTTTAAAGCTAATTTGCGCCCCGAATGGATGCTAGTTAAGAATCTACCAGTTATTCCACCTGATCTTAGGCCAATGGTGCAACTTGATGGCGGTAGATTTGCTACTTCTGATTTAAATGATTTATATCGCCGAGTAATTAATCGGAATAATCGATTGAAAAAACTGGTTGATATTGGTGCACCAGAAATTATTACTCGCAATGAAAAGAGAATGTTGCAAGAAGCTGTAGACGCTTTGTTCGATTTAACCGCTAGAGAAACATCTACTTCTACTGCTAGCAAGCGCAAGTTAAAGTCGCTAGCCGATTTATTGCGCGGTAAACAAGGTCGTTTCCGTCAAAACTTACTGGGCAAAAGAGTCGATTACTCTGGCCGAAGCGTTATTGTAGTTGGTCCAACGTTAGATTTGGATCAATGCGGCATACCTAAAGACATTGCCCTCGAAATTTTCAAGCCCTTTGTTATCTCAATTTTAATGGCCAACGAAGTTGTCCATAATGCAAAAACTGCCAGCAAGATGGTAGAAAAACAAGTTCCTGAAGTTTGGGACGCCCTAGATGAAGTTATTGGCAAATATTGTGTGCTTTTAAACAGAGCACCTACGCTGCATCGCTTAGGCATCCAAGCCTTTAAGCCAGTTTTGGTAGAAGGTAATGCTATCCAATTACATCCATTGGTTTGTACAGCCTTTAATGCTGATTTCGATGGCGACCAAATGGCAGTTCATTTGCCACTGTCTCGTCAAGCACAAGCCGAAGCCAGAGAAATTATGTTATCTACGCACAATCTTTTGAAACCAGCTACTGGCGAACCTATTATTGTGCCTAGCCAAGACATTGTTCTGGGCTGTTATTACATTACTTTAATGACAGATAAAACTTCTAAACAGCTACCAGCGTTCCAGCATGTGGATGAAGCGATCTTAATGCATGCTAATGGCAAACTCACTTACCATGAGCCAGTATCAATGAGAATTAAAGACAAACTTGTTGAAACAAATCTTGGTCGATTACTATTTAATCGAATCGTTCCAAAAGAACTGGGCTTTATAAATGAAGTGGTTGGCAAAAAAGCTTTGCAAAAAATTATTAACCAAATTCACGAGCGCTTTGGCAATGAAACAACCGCTAAGTTTGCTGACGATTTAAAAAATATTGGTTTTACCTTTGCTACTGATTCTGGCATTACTTTTAGTGTTGGAGATTTACAAATTCCTAGTGAGAAAGAAGAAGTTGTTAAGAGTGCAGAAACTAAAGTAGAGGCCATTCGCGACCAATACAAAGAAGGTTTAATTACAGTAGACGAACGTCGCAGATTATCTACAAAAATATGGGGAGAAGCTAAAGAAACTATTGAGAGCCATGTTTCGTATAAGGGGGATCTATTCAACTCTACCCAATTAATGATTGAATCCAAGGCCCGTGGTTCTAAAGAACAGCTTAACCAGTTGGTGGGCATGAAAGGTGTTGTGGTTAACCCAGCCGGTAAGATGATTGAGCTTCCGGTAAAGTCTAATTATAAAGAAGGACTAACTTCTCTCGAATACTTTATCTCCACCCATGGAGCCAGAAAAGGTGGTGCTGATACCGCTCTTAAAACTTCAGATGCTGGTTACCTTACCCGTCGTTTAATCGATGTAGCTCAAGATGTAGTTGTAATAATGGAAGATTGCGGTAGCGATCTTGGTCGCACTGTTCACCTAGCAGATGTAGACGAAATTAATGAAACGTTATCTTCTGTAGCATTGGGTCGTTCTTTAGCTAAAGATATTGTCGGCAGTAATGGCAAGGTGTTAGTGAAAAAGGATACTTTAGTAGATAAAGCTACTGCTAAAATTATTGCAGAGCAAAAATTAGATGAAATTACAATCTATTCTCCATTAACATGCAAACTTGAAAGAGGAGTTTGCCAAAAGTGTTATGGTAATGATCTAGCAAAAGGCAAACTAGTAGAAATGGGTGAAGCAGTAGGTATTATTGCTGCCCAAAGCATTGGTGAACCAGGCACACAGCTAACTATGCGCACCTTCCATACGGGTGGTGTGGCTAGTGCTTTAGATATTACACAAGGTCTTCCTCGAGTTGAGGAGCTCTTCGAATCTAGAGTTCCTAAGGTCGAAGCCCTGCTCGCTGAGCATGATGGAAAAATTAAGATTACTGAAGTAGGTGGCAAGAAGTTTATACAACTTCTATCCACTGTAGAAAAAAGCGTAGACTTACCTTCAGGTAAGGGAATTACACTAACCGTTAAAGATGGCAGTAAAGTTAAAAAAGGTGATGTTATAGCTAAAGAAGCAGATGGCAGTGATATCGAATCAATTGTAGCGGGTAATATAAAAATGGTTGGCGATAAAGCATATATTATCTACGAGAAAAAAGAGGCCTTTGAGTATACTATGACCTCTCAGATGTTCTTAAAAGTGGCTGATGGCGATGAAGTGAAACAAGGCGATCCATTAACTGAAGGACATTACAATCTAAAAGATCTTATGCGCCTAAAAGGTGAAGTAGCGGTCAAAAGATATATTATTCATGAAATTCAGAAGATCTATTCATTGCAGGGCCAAAACATCAACGACAAACATGTAGAACTCATTGTACGGCGAATGTTTAACCGTGCCAGGATTAAAGATGAAGGTGGCAGTAATTATATCTCCGGAGAAGTTATTTCTAGAGTAAGACTAGATGACGAAATTGCTAGGTTGCAAAAACTAGACAAAGCACCTCCTACCTATGAAGACCTACTGCTAGGTGTTTCTAAGGCAGCATTAAGCACTGAAGGATTCTTGTCGGCAGCCTCATTCCAAGAAACTACCAGAATATTAGTAGAAGCAGCTACAACCGGAACTATCGACCACCTCCTAGGACTTAAAGAAAATGTCATTATTGGAAGGTTAATTCCAGCTGGAACTGGTTTCAATAAAGATTGGGAAGAACGTGTTATGAATGACAAATCCACTTCTCTTAGGAATAATCCAACAGGCATTGCTACATAAAGCATTTGACAGAAGTAGCCTTGGGGCGGTTAAATAGTATAGTATTAAAACCATTCTTAAGTTTAAGGTAAGTTTATGCCAACGATTAATCAATTGGTTAGAAAATCTAGGAAGAGCAGCAAGCACAAATCAAAATCGCCAGCATTGCAGGTTGGTTTTAATACTATCAAGAATCGTAGTACTAAAATTATTGGCGGTTGTCCTCAGAAGCGAGGAGTTTGCATTAAAGTAACCACTATTACACCTAAGAAACCTAACTCAGCTTTAAGAAAGATTGCTAGGGTTAGATTAACTAATCGTATGGAAGTTACAGCTTACATCCCAGGCATTGGGCATAACTTACAAGAACACTCTATCGTTACTATTCGCGGGGGAAAAGTAAAAGATTTACCCGGTGTGCGTTATCATATAGTTCGAGGATCGTTAGATACCTCCGGGGTACAAAACCGCAAACAAGGCCGTAGTTTATATGGCGCAAAGAAAGAAAAGTAATTAATTAATATTTAAGTGTCACGTAAAAGTAAATTAATTCGTAAAGTTGTTGTGCTGGATAAAAAATTCAGCAATGCTTTAGTTCACAGAACCATCAACAAGATTATGTTTAACGGCAAGAAAACTGTAGCTGAGCGCATTGTTTATGGTGCCATCGAATTAGCAAGCAAAAAACTAAACAAAGATCCTTTGGATGTTTTCCAAACTGCTATTAAAAATGTATCCCCAGCTATACAGTTAAAAGGGCGTCGAATGGGGGGGTCTAACTTTCAGATTCCAACCGAAGTGTCTGATGACCGCAAGATTATCCTAGCTTTGCAGTGGATTATATCGTCTGCTCGTCGTCGTAAAGGTATGCCAATGAATGAAAAGCTCGCCACCGAACTTATGGATGCATATAACAACACCGGAGGAGCAATTAAAAAGAAGGAAGAAACTCATAGAATGGCAGAAGCCAACCGTGCATTTGCTCATTTCGCTAGATTCTAAATAATATGGCAGAAAGACAGTACTCCTTAGAGAAAACTAGAAATATTGGTATTATTGCCCACATCGATGCGGGCAAGACCACCGTTTCCGAACGGATTCTTTTCTATACTGGCAAAACATACAAAATTGGTGAAGTACATGAAGGCGCTGCTGTAATGGACTGGATGGAGCAAGAGCGCGAACGTGGGATTACAATTACTTCTGCTGCGACCACTTGTTTCTGGAAAGATGTACGTATCAACATTATCGATACCCCAGGGCATGTCGATTTTACTGTCGAAGTGGAAAGAAGTCTTAGAGTGCTTGATGGGGGAGTCGTAGTGTTTGATGGTGTATCTGGTGTAGAACCTCAGAGCGAAACTGTCTGGCGTCAAGCCGAAAAATATAAGGTACCTAGAATTTGTTTTATTAATAAGATGGATCGGATGGGGGCTGACTTTTATGCGAGTTTTAAATCTATTCTCGATCGCTTAGGTGCTAATGCAGTTCCAATTCAAATCCCCATAGGCGCTGCTGAAAATTTTCACGGCATTATCAACCTATTCACCGAACGAGCTTTTTATTTCGAAGGTGAACAAGGGAAAGAAGTCAGAGAAACTGATGTGCCCGAAGAGATGAAAGAACAAGTTAAAAAATTTAGACACGATCTATTAGAAAAGATTGTGGAAACAGAAGAAGTATTATTAGAGAAATTTTTAAGCGATCAGGTACTTACAGAAGATGAACTCAAGAAAGCTCTTAGAGCAGCCGTTATAGATAATAAAATAGTGCCAGTGTTGTGTGGCTCTGCTCTTAAGAATAAAGGCGTCCAGCAGCTTTTAGATGCCATTATTGACTTTCTGCCAAGCCCGTTAGACATTCCTCCTATCCAAGGCACTATTGCTGGGACAGAAGAACAAGTTGAACGCGAGGCAAGCGACGATACCCCATTTACTGCATTAGCATTTAAAGTTGCTACCGATCCGTTTGTCGGTAAGCTAGTATATTTTAGAGTTTACGCCGGTACGCTTAAGTCTGGTTCTTATGTGTATAACTCCAGCAAAGGTCAGAAAGAACGCATTAGTCGTATCTTGCGGATGCATAGCAACCATCGTGAAGAAGTAGATGAAATCTTTTCTGGAGAAATCGGAGCCATCGTTGGTCTTAAGAATGCAACCACTGGCGATACTTTAGTTAAAGAAGGCGATAAATTAGTTCTGGAATCTATCGAATTTCCGGAGCCAGTTATTGCGGTGGCAGTGGAGCCTAAATCTAAAGCCGATCAAGAAAAGATGGCAGTTGCTCTTAGCAAATTAGCCGAAGAAGACCCCACTTTCAAGGTACATACTGATGAAGACAGTGGCCAAACCATTATTAGGGGCATGGGCGAATTACACCTAGATATCATTGTCGATCGAATGCGAAGAGAGTTTAAGGTAGAGGCCAATGTTGGTAAGCCAGAAGTAGCTCATCGTGAAACTATTACCAAGGAAGTGGATGTTGAAACTAAATATATTCGCCAAACTGGTGGTCGTGGCCAATATGGACATGTCTTAATTAAGTTCGAACCTCTTGAACAAACCCAGAACTTTGAGTTTGTAAACAAAGTTGTTGGCGGAGCAATTCCTAAAGAATATATCCCAGCTGTTCAGAAGGGTATCGAAGCGGCTATGGCACGGGGTGTTATTGCTGGTTATCCAGTTACGAATATTAAAGCAACTTTGTATGATGGCACTTATCACGATGTAGACTCTTCGGAAATGGCCTTCAGTATTGCTGGTTCAATGTCTTTGCAAGACGGTATCCGCAAGGGTGCTCCTGCAATTTTAGAACCAATTATGAAAGTTGAGGTTGTCACCCCAGAGGATTTTGCCGGGGACGTGATGGGAGATCTTAACTCTAAGCGAGGTAGAATTGAAGGAATGAGCGAAAGAGCTAATACTAAAGCTGTAGCGGCATTTGTGCCTCTGTCGGAGATGTTTGGTTATGCTACATCACTAAGGTCTATGACCCAGGGTAGGGCATCTTACACCATGGAATTCTATCAATACGAGCGAGTACCAGCTCATGTCCAAGAGGAGTTGATTACCAAGCGGACGAAGTAGTAAGGGATTTCACTTTTTGGGCGCCATAAAAGTCCTTGCGCTTATCTGGTAACTAGTGTATTTTCTAAAAGTATAATAATTCGGTCATTTGCTATTAAATATTTAAGTATTAATAAGGAGAAAGGTTATGGCAGCAGAAGTTTTTGAGAGAAATAAGGTTCATGTTAACGTTGGTACAATTGGTCATGTTGATCACGGTAAAACTACTTTAACCGCGGCTATTACTCAGGTATTAGCAGGGAAGGGTTTAGCTACAGCTAAGAAGTTTGAAGATATCGATAATGCACCAGAAGAAAAGGATCGCGGTATTACTATTGCGACTTCTCATCAGGAGTATGAAAGTGAAAAGCGTCATTACGCCCACGTCGATTGCCCTGGTCATGCTGACTACATTAAAAACATGATTACCGGTGCTGCTCAAATGGACGCCGCTATTTTAGTGGTAGCTGCCACTGATGGACCTATGCCTCAAACTAGAGAGCATATTTTGCTTGCTCACCAAGTAGGTGTACCTCAGATAATAGTTTTTATTAATAAAACTGACCAAGTCGACGACCCAGAGCTTATTGACCTAGTCGAAGAAGAAGTCAGAGATCTGTTAAAGAAGTATGAATTCCCTGGAGATGAAGTCCCAATTATTAAAGGGTCGGCTCTTAAAGCATTAGAAAATCCTACAGATGAAGCAGCCACTAAACCCATTATGGATCTCATAGCTGCTATGGATTCATATATCCCAGATCCTGTTAGAGATTTAGACAAACCATTCCTTATGCCTATCGAAGATGTTTTCTCGATTAAGGGCAGAGGTACGGTTGCTACTGGTAGAATTGAGCAAGGTGTAGTTAAAGTTAACGAAGAAGTTGAAATTGTTGGGATTAAACCAACCAGAAAAGTTGTTGTTACTGGTGTGGAAATGTTCCGCAAACTACTTGACCAAGGACAAGCCGGAGATAACGTTGGCGTGCTGCTAAGAGGCATCGAAAGAAATGAAATCGAAAGAGGCCAAGTCTTAGCCAAGCCAGGTTCAATTAATCCACATACCAACTTTGAATCCGAAGTATATATTCTAGGCAAAGAAGAAGGCGGTCGTCATACTCCATTTGCTAAAGGTTACAAGCCTCAGTTCTATATCCGCACCACTGATGTAACTGGGTCTGTCGAACTGCCAGCAGATCGTGAAATTGTTATGCCAGGTGATACAGTTAAATTCAATGTAGAATTGATCGTACCAGTTGCCATGGAAGAAGGACTACGCTTTGCTATCCGTGAAGGTGGTAAAACTGTTGGTGCTGGAGTAGTGACTAAGATTATTAAGTAAATTTATCAAAACATAATTACGCGAGAGATGTTGATATAAAAGGTATGGCTAGCGAGAAACAAGAAGATAAAAAAATTGCACCTAAACAAAGGATTCGGATCAAATTAAAAGCATATGATCACCGGATTATTGATCAATCTGCAAAATTAATTGTTGAGGCTGCTGAACGCACTGGTGCTAATGTAATTGGTCCCATTCCACTTCCAACTGAAAAGAAGATCTACACTGTTCTGCGGTCCACGTTTGTTCATAAAGATGCTCGCGAACAGTTTGAGATGCGAGTACATAAACGCCTTATCGAAATTATTGACCCTCGTCCTAAAACTGTCGATGCTCTAACTAATTTAAATTTGCCATCCGGAGTCAGCATCGAAGTGAAAATGTAGAAGTTTACAAATATTAGTTAAATTACCTTCAATGGGGTACTAGTCCCTAGGAAGCGAGATTATTCTTTTGTCATGATAGGTTTAATTGCACAAAAATTTGAAGTTTCCCAAGTAGTTTTAAAAAACGGCGATATTGTGGCCGCTACTTGGCTTAAAGCTAAACCTAATTCGGTAGTGCAGATTAAATCGCTAGATAAGGATGGCTACAACGCCATTCAACTTGGTGGTGGCATTAAAAAGCGTTATAACAAGCCTACTAAGGGACACCTTAAGGAGCTAGATGCCAAGGTGCTTTGGGAAGTCAAAACTAACCAGATAGATAAATTTAAAAGGGGAGATAAGCTAGACCTTTCCTTATTTACTGAAGGAGATAAGGTCACTATTACCGGCACATCTAAAGGCAAAGGATTCGCCGGCACCATTAAACGACACAATTTCCGTAGTGGCCCTTCTGGCCATGGGCATGATCATCATCGACAGCCTGGTTCTATTGGCCCCATGGGTATTGCACGTGTCTTGCCCGGCAAAAAAATGGCTGGTCACATGGGTAATGAGCGCACTACTACTAGGGGTTTGCGAGTAGTAGCCATAGATACATCTGAGCAAAAGATAGCAGTTAAAGGATCGGTGCCAGGCATTCGACATAGTTGGGTTTTAATTAGCAAGCATGAATAAAGTAGTTACACCAATCGATAAAGCTGGTAAAAAAGATTCTTCTGGAGACTCTGGTTTGTCGACTACTAAATTGACATCAGATGCATTTGGGGCAGTGCAAACAACTAACCTTAAATCGTTATCCGAAATGGCTATTAGTCGACGCAGCAACCAGCATCGACCAACCGCTAGTTCAAAAACTAGAGGACAAGTAGCTGGTAGCACCAGAAAGCCTTGGAGGCAAAAAGGCACTGGCCGAGCTAGGGTTGGCACCAAACGGACTCCACTTTGGCGTGGTGGTGGCATTATTTTCGGCCCCACTAGCAATCGTAACTACCAGAAGAAGATTAACCGAGCATTAATTGTGCCAAGCCTTAGATGGACATTGCAACAAAAGGCCACCGATGAGAAGGTTGTAAGCATCTCCAACTTGGATGCTATTAGTTCGACTAAAACTAAAATGGTGCTAGCTATGCTTAGCCCTCATTTGCATCATCGTGGTACCTTAATTATTACTGGCCCAAAGGCGGACAATTTAAAGAGAGCTTTGGCTAATGTCAGTTTCGTCAACGTTAAAGCAGCTAATCAAATAAGTTTTTTAGATATTGTTAATGCCAGACACATTTTAATTACCGATTCCGGATTAAATATTCTACAAGAAAAGCTAAAATAAAGATGAATATAGTTATCATACAACCAGTTATTTCCGAAAAAAGTGTTCAGCTGGGGGCTGCGAATAAATACACTTTTAAGGTAGATAAGAGAGCTAACGCTTCTCAAGTGAGGCATAGTGTCGAAAATTTATTTAAAGTAAACGTCAAAGCCGTCAACATAATAAACGTACCTGGTAAACCAAAAAAAGTACGCGGTAGAAGAGTAATGCGGGCATCCATAAAAAAAGCAATCGTTACTTTAATGCCTGGACAGAAGATTAAATTATTTGAAGAAGTTAAAGAATAATTATGGTAGTTAAAGTATTAAAACCAACTTCTCCCGGCCGGCGAAATATGAGTGTCATTGTTCGCAGTGCTGTGCTAACCAAAAAACCCTCTGTCGTTAAAAAACTAGTCAAGGGCATTAAACGGAGAAGTGGCCGTAATAACAGGGGAGTTATTACTATTAGGTCTAGAGGTGGCGCAGCTAAGCGCAAGTTTAGAACAATTGATTTCAAGCAAACTAAGCTAGGTATTCCAGCTTCGGTCAAGTCGATCGAATATGATCCAAATCGTTCTGCCTATATCGCGCTAATATGCTTTCTAGACGGAGAAAAGTCATACATCCTGGCCCCAGCCAATTTAAAAGTAGACGACAAGGTGGTTTATAACGAGAATACTAAGATTAAGGTAGGTAATCGCCTAATCCTTAAAAACATTCCCAGTGGCGTTGCAATCCATAACATAGAGTTACAGCCAGGAGGCGGAGGCCAATTAGTTCGGTCAGCCGGTAGTTCTGCGATGTTAGCTGGTTTCGATCGCGGGTTTGCACAAGTCAAAATGCCATCCGGCGAGATTAGAATTATTCCAGAAAATGCTTATGCCAGTATCGGTGCAGTTTCTAATCCCGACTATTCCAATGTTAGAGTAGGGAAGGCTGGTCGCAAAAGATTGATGGGTAGACGACCACGTGTACGTGGTAAAGCTAAGAACCCAGTCGATCATCCACATGGTGGTGGAGAAGGCAATACTTCAATTGGTTTGAAGCATCCTAAAACTCCATGGGGTAAGCCAACCCTTGGTTACAAAACACGCAAGCGTAATAAAAGTAACAAGCATATTATTAAGCCACGTACGAAGAAGCGGAAAGGAAAGAAGTAATGTCGAGATCACTTAAAAAGGGATGGTACGTTGATCCCAAACTACAAATTAAAGTTAGCAAAGCTAAAGCAACTAACGACCATCGGGCCATTAAAACTTGGTCCAGATCATCGACTATTACTCCCGAAATGGTAGAACTTAACTTCGAAGTACACAATGGCAAAAAACATATTCTAGTATTTGTTTCCGAAAACATGGTTGGTCATAAATTAGGCGAATTCTCGCCAACCCGGAAATTTGTTAGTCATGGAGGCAGAATGGCTAAAGAACAAGCTAAAAAACCTACCTCTAAATAATCAAACCCATGGAAATTATTGCTAAAGCTAAATTTATTCGCATCAGTCCCAAAAAGGTTAGACCCCTTTTAAAGGATTTGCGTCAAAAAAATGTCGATTTAGTCTTGGCATCTTTAAGATATACACACACTAAAGCTGGTCGTTTGCTTTACAAATTAATTGCTTCCGCTGCTGCAAACGCTACCAACAACTACAACCTAAAGGCAGATAATTTAAAAATTAAAACTTTAACTGCGAATGACGGGCCCAGATTTAAGCGCCACTGGATGCGCTCGCATGGCTCATCTGACGTAATTCTTAAGCGCAATGCACATCTGGCAGTTGTTTTGGAAGAAATTAAGCCCACAACAACCCCTATTGTTAAAAAGCAGGCCAAACCTATTACAAAGACCACTCCAGCTGACCCCACCAATAAAAGTGAAGTTGAGAATAAAGAAGTAGGCGGAGGTGGTTTTGCTGGCGACAATATTAAGGCAAAAAAATCTGGTGGCAGTGGTTTAAAAAGAATATTTCCTCGTACGACTAATAAATAATTACTATGGGACAAAAAATTAATCCAATTAGTTTCCGACTAGGTATTAGCGCACAATGGCGCTCGCGCTGGTTCGATCTAAAAAATTACCAAGTTAATTTATTGGAAGATTATAAAATCCGGGAGTTTTTGGAGAAAGAGCTTAAAAAAGCGGCTGTTGCTAAGGTTGATATCGATCGACTAAGCAATGAAGTAATTGTAAATATTCACACTGCTCGCCCAGGTGTTGTTATCGGTAGAGGAGGAGCAGGAGCTGAAGAACTTCGCAATAAAATTAAAGGAGTTATCGGCAAAAATATTAAGTTGAATATTATTGAAGTTAAGAATCCCGAAACTAATGCCGCTATCGTTGCTCGCCAAATAGTAGAGCAGATTGAAAGACGCATTCCATTTAGAAGAGCTGTTCGAGGTGTGATGGAAGCCGCCAAACGTCATAAAATTGATGGCATTAAAATCAATATAGCCGGTAGGTTAAACGGAGCTGAAATTGCCCGCAGAGAAATGTTTATTTATGG
>Ga0180007_10002077_pt1 | contig 24723 bp, 16 predicted proteins | sample MM_PC_MetaG_FD_121122 | JGI IMG/M metagenome (GOLD analysis project Ga0180007, IMG submission 121122) | Groundwater microbial communities from the Aspo Hard Rock Laboratory (HRL) deep subsurface site, Sweden - MM_PC_MetaG | ecosystem: Environmental > Aquatic > Deep subsurface > Groundwater... | reverse complement strand
TAAAAAATTTCAATTAAAACTATAAATCGGGCGATATGTACATAGCCCTGAACCCGGCGGGTGTAGTTCAACACCGACTCATCGCTGGGTCGTACCGACCACTCAGAGTCCTATTTATTACCACACGTACTTTTTCTAGATTTCCACAGTTTAAAAATAGTTTAAAAAGTCTGAATTATTTGTGCCTATTTTCAAAAATTGTCTATATATTTGCATACTATAATTAGCGAAATATAATTGAAATGTTTTATTACTACGGAAGAAAGAAACAAATTGCAAAACACTATCCTGCACCAAATTATGATACCATAATTGAACCGTTTGCAGGTGCGGCTGCATATTCGTTATATGGCGAAAATTGGAAAAAGAATGTAATTCTTGTCGAAAAAGATGAAAAAGTTGCTAAAATTTGGGATTGGTTGATTAATTCTGCAACTGTTGAGGAAATTAAAAAACTACCTGACTTAAAAGTTGGTGAAAAGAGTTCAGAATTTATACATATAATACACGCTGCTACAAAAATGGCGTTTCACTTTAAAACTATCAAGGTTACACCTGTTTTAGAAAGAAATTGGGAAATAAGCCGTAGGGTTTTTGCAGAAAATCTTCATAAAATTAAACATTGGCAAATAATAAATAGTGATTATTCAAAATCCCCTGACATTGAAGCAACATGGTTTATTGACCCACCTTACAAAGGAGATGCTGGAATGGGTTACAGACACAGCAGTAAATTACTTGATTACAAAAAACTTGCTTCGTGGACGCTAGAACGTAAAGGTGAGATTATTTTTTGTGAAGGACAGAATGGAGATTATTTACCATTTAAACCGTTATTAAATCTCAAAGGGGTTGCAGGAAAAGTCAGCAAAGAAGTTTTGTTTTATCAGTCCGATGTTCAGGTAGAGAAACAACTAAGTTTTTCAGAATTGTGGAATGTTTAACATTCTTGAGTACTTGTCGATATGAGCCTTATTATCGAATAGTAGTATTACCCCATTACCCATTTTAATTTTACCACTTTTTCTCATTCCTGTTACTTTGGTATTTCTACCAGTTGTGCCAGAAATTTCGCCCCAATCTTCAGGTGTTAGTTCGTCAGAGAAAAACGCACCTGTAATTGCTGGATGATTAAAATTATTTTGTGAGTTTACAAAATCCCAAACTATACCAAGCAAGTGATTTACTTCTCGATGATGCGCTTGCCATGTAACTCCAGTGAGTTGTGAGATTCTTGTTTCACCTGCGCGTAAGTCACTTCCGGTTTTTAAATTACCAATTGTACCCTTAATTTCCAATCCTTCTGGATAATTGCGCAACACTTCCTCTGATGAACCAATAGCAGATAATGGAACTATGTCAGGATGCCCTTTTTCTATTGGATTCACAACTGTATCAGGAACAAATTCCACTATTTTAGTGCAAAATATTGCACCAATCATTGCACCAGTTGTTTTAAAATCTATACTACGATAAAGATTAGGTGGAAGTGTTAAAAGGAAATCATTTACACTATTAACCGCTGATAAAATCTCTGAATGTGAAACAGAAAATCCCAAGTACTTCTCAAATGAAGTATTAACTTTATAATTTATCATTAAATAACTCTTTTATTTCAACATTAAGTGCATGTGCAATTTTCTCAATGTTTATTAGAGTTATATTTTTTTCAGCTCTTTCTATCATACCAATGTAAGTACGATGCAAATCAGCTTTAAATGAAAGTTCTTCCTGCGAAAGTCGTTTTTCTTTCCTGATTTCTCTTACTCGCTGTCCAAATTTTATGAGAATTTCTCTGTCCTCCATTGAGTTAATTTTCAATGGTCAAAGCTATTTATAGTATGCAAACTGCACCACATACTATAGTTAGCATTTTGAAATCTGAGTCATGTTCTTAAAATTGAAATTTAAGATGTGTTTTGTCACATTTTGTTTATTGCAGATTTGTCCTTTAGTATGTGTGGTAACTTGTTTATATGTACACCTTTTTACCCTAAAAGGTGCACATATCCACCCAAAACGGCATGTATTGTGCACTTTTTGGCCTCCGAAAGGTACACAATATTTTTTTTCAAAGAAAAGCCTTCGGTGCATTTATTTTGGTACGTCAGCCTGAGGAAAATTCAAATGACCTGATATTTACATTACGCGAAAGCTGAAGCCTGGGAAGGTTGTCTATAGAACCAAAACAGATTCTCACACAGCTTCCCAAACAGATTTTACCCTTGGACTTGCATAGTTTGTTATTTAGAAAAATTCTAAATTAAACCCCCGCTGTGCGGCTTATCGTTCAGCTTGTGTTAAGCTAAAAAAGGAAAGCAAACGTGGGTGTTATCAGCTATAAAATTACATATCAATACGATAGCAAGACACGGTATTGCCAAGGCCAGGCATTGTGCGTTAATTCAGTGCAAACCAAAGCCGAGAGCGGCTGACCAGTACTTGATTTCGAAAAAAAAAATGAACTATCTTGCAATAAATTCCACCAATTATTCCTATTCAGATTACTGACCGATGACTAAAACTGCTCACTACATATATTTGGGATTGATGACACTGATTGTAATTGTTGTGTTAGTTGCAATCGGCTACGAAGGCTATGGTTATTACCACACAAGCCTCGAAGAAAGGTATTTCCATGAAGGACACAACGCATTCAAATCCAGCGGCGTAATCGGACATGGCCTGGGTATTTTTGGCACCCTTGCCATGGTCATCGGGGTTTCAACCTATATGCTGCGCAAGCGTTACCGCGTGTTCAGCCGCATGGGCCTGCTGAAATATTGGCTCGAGTTCCATATATTCCTGTGCACCCTCGGTCCCATACTCGTGTTATACCACACTTCGTTTAAATTTGGCGGCATCGTGGCCATCAGTTTCTGGAGCATGGTGGCGGTTTTTGCCAGCGGTGTAGTAGGGCGTTTCATCTATTTGCAAATCCCCCGCTCAATCGAAGGCCGTGAACTGAGCCTGAATGAGGTACGTGGCCTGCAGGCCGATATCGGGGCGCTGTTGCGCGAAACCGTGAAGCTCGATGATGAAAGCTACAACAGCATTGTTTCGGCCACCGAAATGAAGCGCGAAACGAAAGCAAAAGGGGTCTCAGGCTTTTTTTCTTCTTATTTCGACGACAGGCGTAGCCTGCACAATGTGAAACGGGTGCTGAAAAAAAACAATATTCCGGGACCTCAGCTGCGTAAGATTCTGGCATTGGTGAAAGGGGAGTTGTCGCTCAACAGGCGCATCGGCCGCTTGCAAACCATGCAAAACCTCTTCAAATACTGGCATGTGGCGCACCTGCCATTTGCCCTTGTTATGCTGGTCATCATGGTGATCCATGTGGTGGTAACGATCGTGTTTGGATTTAAATGGATTTTCTGAGATGGATGAATTGATGCTCGAAAAGGTCATTACGTATTCAGTCGCCATACTGTTTTGTGCGGTGATTGTGTACATCTACCTGCGGAAACAACGCAGGGAATCGAAAATCGTTGAGGCCAAGATTGCCCAGGCCAAGATCGACGGCCTCTATGAGCCGGTATCGCTCCATCCGGTAGTTGACGAAAACAGCTGCATAAAGACCGGAGCGTGCATACTGGCCTGTCCTGAGCACGACATCCTCGGCATCAGGAACGGCAAGGCCACCACCATCAATGCTTCGCACTGCATCGGCCATGGGGCTTGCTTTCACGCCTGTCCCACTGAAGCCATCGCCCTGTATATCGGAACAGAAAAACGCGGCGTCGAGTTGCCGCATGTGAGCCAGCATTTTGAAACCAATGTGCCGGGCATTTTCATTGCCGGTGAGCTGGGAGGCATGGGACTGATAAAAAACGCGGTTGAACAGGGTCGGCAGGCAGTGGAAAACATCCTGAAGGTGCTCAAAAATGATGGCCTTGCTTCTCCATACGACCTGATCATCGTTGGCGCCGGTCCTGCAGGCATCTCGGCCTCGCTGACGGCAAAAAAACACAACCTTCGCTTTCTTACACTCGAACAGGACACCCTTGGCGGAACCGTGTTTACCTTTCCGCGCTCAAAAATCGTGATGACTTCGGCCATGGACCTGCCCCTTTTCGGTAAGGTGAAACTGTTTGAAACCAGCAAAACCGAATTGCTCGACCTTTGGGTCAAGGTGCTTGATAAGCACGCAATCAGCATTCGTGAAAATTCCAAGGTGGAGGCCATCGAACGCGGGAACAACCTGTTTAAGCTGTCAACCCTCGACGGGCAGGCCTTTGAAACGAAGACAGTGTTGCTGGCCATTGGCCGCAGGGGAACGCCCCGTAAGCTGAATGTGCCCGGTGAGCAACTCGAAAAAGTAGCGTACCGCCTGCTCGAGCCCGAAGACATCAGGGATAAACAGATCGTGGTTGTCGGCGGAGGCGATTCGGCCATTGAGTCGGCCCTGCTGCTAGCTGAACAGAACAAGGTCATCCTGAGCTATCGCAGCGAACAATTCAGCCGGATAAAGCCCAAAAACAACGAACGGATTTCTGAAGCCGCAAATTCAGGATTGATTGAGGTGAGGTTTAATACCAGCCTGAAACTGATTGAGAAAGAAACGGTCAGCATCGAGAATTCACTTACGGGCGAGATCCAAATGATAAAAAACGACCTGGTGTACATCTTTGCCGGCGGCGAACTGCCCACCCAGTTTTTGCAAAAAGCCGGTATAGGCATTACAAAGAAATTCGGTGAAGAAATTTTAAAACACAACTGATCCATTGTCCGATGAAGCACATAAAAAACATCACTAAAACCGGCGGGCTTCTGTTGACCTTACTGTGTTTGATCAGTTTCGGGCTGCAGGCCCAGATATCGCCCGGCGACCTGGCTGAGCCGCACGCCCACCTCGAAGGCCTGTCGAATTGTACCTTATGCCACACCCTGGGCGACAAGGTTTCTGACGAAAAATGCCTCGATTGCCATAAGGAACTCAAGGAACGCATCGACCAGAAAAAAGGCTACCACAGCTCAAGCGACATGAACGGCAAATCATGTGTTGAATGCCATAACGACCATCACGGCCGTAAATTTCAGATCGTCCGTTTCGACCCAAAGGCTTTCGACCACCGCTTAACAGGCTATAAGCTCGAGGGAGCGCACCTTGAAAAAGCCTGCGAGGATTGCCATCAGCAGAAATTCATGAGCGGGCAGAAAATCAAGGAGAAGAAATACACCTTCCTTGGACTGAACACCGAATGCCTCAGCTGTCATGAAGATTACCACCAGGCGAGCCTGCCTAAAAATTGCCTCGAATGCCACAACTACGAAAAGTTTAAGCCGGCGCCAAAGTTCGACCATAACAAAGCCGGTTTCAAATTGCTAGGGAAACACCAGGATGTTGATTGCCTGAAATGCCACAAAAAAGAACAGAGGAACGGCAAAGAATTTCAGGTGTTTAAGGGCGTCGAAGCCAGAAACTGCACCAGCTGCCACACCGATGTGCACCAGAATAAGTTTGGCCAGGATTGCAAGAAATGCCACAGCGAAGAGTCCTTCCACCTGATTAAAAACACCAGCGATTTCGACCACAACCAAACCGGGTTTAAGCTCGAAGGAAGCCATGTGGCCGTAAGCTGCAAGGCCTGTCACAAGAACAACTACACCGACCGCATCCGTCATCAGCTCTGCACCGATTGCCATAAGGATTATCACGAGGGGCAGTTCCAGAGCAAAAACCCGAAACCCGACTGCAAGGATTGCCACACGGTAAACGGATTCCCGGGCTCGACCTTTACCCTCGAACAACACGAAACCACCGCCTTCCCGCTCAAAGGTGCGCACCTGGCAACACCCTGTTTTGTGTGTCATAAGAAAACCGAAAAATGGCGCTTCCGCGACATCGGATCCAGCTGCAGCGACTGTCACGAAAACATTCACAAGGAAACCATCTCAGCAAAGTATATTCCCGAAAACAACTGCATGAACTGCCACGATGAAAGCCGGTGGAACAAGGTGGTTTTTGATCACCGCCAGACGGGTTTTCAGCTCGAAGGCAAACACGGACTCGTTTCGTGCCGTGAATGCCATTTCAGGGCAGATGAAAACGGTAATATACACCAGCAGTTTGCCGGGCTGGGGCAGCAGTGCACTCCCTGCCACACCGATCAGCACCAGCAGCAGTTTGATGTCGCAGGATCAACAGACTGCAAACGCTGTCATGCTTTCGAAAACTGGAAAACCTTACACTTCGACCACAACAAGACACGCTTCCCGCTCGACGGGAAACACGCCCAGGTACCTTGTGCCTCCTGTCATAAGGAAACGACTAAAAACAACCAACCTTTCATCCTTTACAAAATAAACGATTACCGATGCGAAGCCTGTCATTTATAACCATTTTGCTTGCGCTTGGACTCAGTGTGTTTGCCCAATCGCCACACGGCACTGAGCTGAAAATCAGCTGCAGCGACTGCCACCACTCCGAAGGCTGGAAGCTGAAGGAGGGCAGTTATAGCTTCGATCATCAGAAGACAAGCTTTCCCCTCGTCGGGCAGCATCAGATGATCAACTGCAAGGCCTGCCACCCCAGCCTTGTGTTTCAGGAAGCCCAGCCCGACTGCATTTCATGCCACACCGACATCCACCAGCAAACAGTGGGACCTGATTGCGCCAGGTGTCATACGCCGGAATCATGGCTGGTGAGTAACATCACCGCGATGCATCAGATAAGCCGGTTCCCGCTCTCAGGTGCGCACCGCATTGCCGAATGCAGCGATTGCCACAAGTCGGCCTCGAACCTCGTTTTCGAACCCTTGGGAGTCGATTGTTTCGACTGCCACGAACAGGACTATCAGGGTGCCAAAAACCCCAATCACCTCGATGGCAACTTCTCGACCAACTGCACCGACTGCCACAACATCAACGCCTTCTCATGGAGTGGGGCAGGGATCAACCACGCCTTCTTCCCCCTCGAAAAAGGGCACGACATCAACGATTGCAGCCGCTGCCACCTGCCCGGAAATGATTACAACAATATCTCGGCTGAATGTTTTTCGTGCCACCAGCCCGACTATCAGCAAACAACAAATCCGAACCATACAGCCAGCGGTTTCCCTACGGATTGTGCTGAATGCCACACCCTCGATCCGGGATGGAAGCCTGCCAGCATGAAAAATCATGATGCGGAATATTTCCCGATTTATTCGGGCAAACATGCCGGTGAGTGGGATAAATGCACCGATTGCCACACCACACCATCGAATTTCGCTGTGTTCAGCTGCATTGCCTGCCACGAACATAACCAAAGCGACATGAACGGCGAACATGACGAAGTACAGGGTTATGTGTATGAAAGCCAGGCCTGTTTCGAATGTCACCCTACCGGAGATGCTGAAAACACCTTTAACCATGCCACTTCTAGCTTTCCGCTTACGGGAGCGCACCTGACCACTTCCTGTGCCGACTGCCACACTGCAGGCTACACCGGAACTTCGACAATTTGCAAGGATTGCCACACCCCCGACTATGATGCTTCGGGCAACCCTGCTCACAGTGAACTCGGGCTTGCCTTCACCTGCGAGGATTGTCATACAACAGAACCCGACTGGCAGCCGGCCTCTTTTCCCGTACACAATGAATATTTCACCCTGTCGGGTGCTCACCTCATCATCGCCAACAATTGTTTCGACTGTCATGAAGGCAATTACACGAGCACCCCAAACCTGTGCTTCGGTTGCCATGCCGACGATTACAGCCAAACATCGAACCCACCGCATGAGTCGGCACAATTTTCGACTGCCTGCGAAACCTGCCATTCGGATATTGCCTGGCAACCCTCGACCTTTGACCACGATGGACAGTATTTCCCGGTTTATTCGGGCAAACACCAGGGTGAATGGAATGAATGCGTGGAATGCCATACAAACCCGACGAATTATGCCGTGTTCAGCTGCATTGATTGTCATGAGCACAACAAGGCCGAAACCGACGAAAAACACAATGGTGTTGGAGGCTATGTGTATGAAAGTCAAGCTTGTTATGCCTGTCACCCAACAGGAAATGCGGAAGATGGGTTCGACCATAACCTGACCCAGTTCCCACTAACCGGTGCCCACACCTCTGTGGAATGCATTGGCTGTCATGCCAACGGCTACACCGGAACCACCACCGTTTGTGGCGATTGTCACGCTGACCAGTTTAACCAGACCACCAACCCCAATCACCAGTCGATTGGTATACCGAATACCTGCGAAACCTGCCATTCCACCCAACCGGGCTGGCAGCCGGCCACCTTCCCCATCCATGAAAACTATTACCCATTGACAGGCGCTCACCTGGGCATTGCCTCCGACTGTTTTGCCTGTCACCAGGATAATTACAACAACACACCCAATGCCTGTCTTGGCTGTCACACAACCCAATACAACCTGACAAGCAATCCGAATCACACGGCCATTGGGATACCCAATACCTGCGAAGAGTGCCACACAACCAATCCCGACTGGAACCCGGCCACCTTCCCGATTCACAGCAACTACTATGTGTTGCAGGGCGCTCACCTGACGATTGCCAACCAGTGTATCGATTGTCACAACGGCAATTACAACAGCACACCGAATAGCTGTTTTGGCTGTCACGAAACCGATTACAACCAAACCACCAATCCGCCCCATGCGACAGCACAGTTTCCGACAGACTGTGAAGCCTGCCATACTCAGAGTGTCTGGCAGCCATCAACATTTAACCATGATGGCGAGTATTTCCCGATTTATTCGGGCAAGCACCAGGGAGAATGGACACAATGTGCAGAATGCCATACAACGCCATCGAATTACGGACTGTTTAGTTGCATCGATTGCCATGAGCACAACAAACCCGACACCGATGATCAACACCAGGGTGTTGGCGGTTATACCTACGAAAGCCAGGCTTGCTATGCCTGTCACCCGACCGGCAATGCGGATGATGGATTTGACCATAACCAAACCCAGTTTCCGCTCACAGGCGCCCATATGAACCTTGAATGCATCAGCTGTCATGCCAACGGGTACACCGGCACCACAACCATTTGTGCTGACTGTCATGCCGATCAGTTTTCGCAGACTTCCAACCCTGACCACCAGGCCATCGGTATCCCGAACAATTGCGAAACCTGCCACTCGACACAGCCCGGCTGGTCGCCCGCATCGTTTCCAATCCACGATAACTACTACGCACTCACCGGGGCGCATCAACCCATCGCTTCCGACTGTTTTGCCTGCCATCAGGGCGATTACAACAACACACCCAATGCCTGTCTGGGATGTCATATCACCCAGTACAACCAGTCAGTAAACCCCAATCACATTGCCATTGGTATTCCGAATAATTGCGAGGAGTGCCATACCACCAATCCCGACTGGCAGCCTGCTGCATTCCCAATCCATAACAACTATTATGTGTTGCAGGGAGCGCACCTGGCCATTGCAAACCAATGTGCCGATTGTCATCACGGCGATTACAACAACACCCCCAACAGCTGTTATGGCTGTCACCAGTCCGACTATAACCAGGCCAACGATCCGCCACATGCCTCAGCGCAGTTCCCGACGGATTGCGAAATGTGCCACACCCAAAATGCCTGGACACCTTCGACTTTCGATCATGACAACCAATATTTCCCCATTTACTCAGGTCAGCACCAGGGCGAGTGGAATACCTGCACCGATTGTCATACCAATCCTTCCAATTATGCCATCTTCACCTGCATCACCTGCCACACCCAGGCTGAAACGGCAGAGGAGCATGATGGAGTATCAGGCTATTCATGGAACTCCGAAGCTTGCCTGAACTGTCATCCGGATGGTTCGGCTGAGGGTGATAAGCAGCATAGATTTATGTACCAGAACAACTAAACACCGCTGCCATGAAACACCGAATCATCATTTTATTCACCGGATTGTTGATGGGCCTTATGGCTCAGGCACAGCAAAGCGGCAACGAAGGCGTGGTATCATATATCACCTCACAGCATGTGTATGTGAAATTTGCTTCAACGGATCAGATTGCCGTTGGTGATACGCTATACCTGAAACAGCAGGACCAGCTTGTGCCTGCGCTTCTGGTAAGCAGCCTGTCATCGATTTCGTGCGTGTGCGATCCCCTGACCAGCCAAAACCTGACTGTCGGACAAGGCATTCAGGCCAGAGCGAAAGCGCCAGTTGTCCCGTTGGTAGTGCCGGAAGAACCGGTCGTTCAGGCTGAGACGCTGCCACAGGCTTCGGAAGTGTTGACTGGCGACACCGCGAAGATCGATAAACAGGGGACCGATCTGAGTGGACGGATTGCCGTTGCATCGTATACCAATTTGTCGTCCTCGCCTTCGAACAGTTCGCAACGCATGCGGTATACGCTGGCATTGAAAGCGCTCCACATCAGTGGCTCGAAATTATCGTTCGAAACCTATGTTTCTTTTGCCCATCGCAGCAACGAGTGGAGCGAGATAAAACAGGATGTGTTTAACGGACTGAAGATATACAACCTGGCGCTCAATTACCGTTTCAATGATAAACACAGTGTATGGGTGGGACGGAAAATCAATCCAAAAATTTCGCAACTAGGTGCCTCCGACGGACTGCAGTATGAAATCAGGTTCAACGACTTCACTGCCGGGGTGGTTGCTGGTTCGCGGCCCGATTTCAACAACTATAGCCTGAACACCAAGCTCCTGCAATACGGAGGTTATCTTAGCCATGAAAAGAACCTGAAAAAGGGTTTCCTGCAATCCTCGATCGCCATCATGGAACAGAAAAACAATGGCTTTGTCGACCGCCGCTTTGCTTACCTGCAACACACCAACTCCTTGTTGAAAAATGTGTATTTCTTTGGTTCTGTTGAGTTTGACCTCTATAAAAAACAAAACGAAGTGGTGAGTAACCAGCCCCGTTTGTCGAATACCTTTGTGTCGCTTCGCTACCGGGCTACAAAACAGCTCAACCTTTCGTTTTCATACAGTGCAAGGCAAAGCATCATTTATTATGAAACCTACAAAAGCCTGATCGACCGACTGCTCGAAACAGATGCGACCCAGGGTTATCAGTTGCAGGTCAATTACAAGCCCTGGCGAAAGATATCTTTTGGTGCACGCGGGGGATACCGGTTCAGGAAATCGGATATCAAGCCTTCGCAAAACATTTATGCGTATGTAAACATAGCACAGTTGCCTGCCATTAGGGCCAACATCTTGCTTTCGGCAACCATGCTCGAAACCAGTTACCTGAAGGGCAATATTTACAGCGCAGGCCTGACCCGCGATTTCATGTCAGGAAAATTCTACGGCTCGCTCACCTACCGCAATGTAAACTATACATACTTCAGCAGCGAATCCACTTTAGGCCAGCATATGGCTGAGTTGAGCATGAGCTGCAGGCTGCAGAAAAAGCTTTTGCTTTCGGTGAATGTGGAAAGCACCTTCGAGAAGAAAACATCCTATAACCGCTTGTATGTGAACCTCACACAGCGGTTCTGAACGAAACAAAAAATGGCCGGATGAAGATCCGGCCATTTTTTGTTCGAGTATGTTTTCAGGTGAACAAACAGTCAGTTGCGCCAAAAGGCATGCAAGCTATTTCTGTCCGCGGTGTTTCTTGGGCCTTTTGGGCTCTTCGGCAGGCTTATCTTTGCGTTTCTTATACTTGTCGTTACCAACGGCCTGACGCTTATCATCTTTCCATGATTCTTTTCTTTTGCCTTTGTAAGGAGCGCCTTCATTTCTGTCGCCGGAAGGCCGTTTATCGTCTTTCCACGATTCATTTCGTTTTCCTTTGTAAGGCACGGCTTCGGTTCTGTCGCCGGCCAGCTCAACGCGTACGCCCCTGGTATTGGCATTTTTGTTGTTGAACGCATCGATGACGAGGTCGACGGAAAAATTATCGATTTCGACGAAAGAAAAATTTTCGAGCAGTTCGATCCGTCCGATGCTGACCTCGCGCGAACGCGTAACTTCGTTGATCAGACCGATGAGGTTCGATGGGGCCACCTTGTCTTTGCGTCCGACGCTGAAGAACAGGCGTTTGTATCCAGAATCACCACCCGAGCGTTCGCCTCTGGCGCCCCTGCGGCCACCTTTGTCGCGGCCATAAGCCTTGCTTTCGTATTGCTCTTTGTCGCGTCCCCGGCTTTCGTCAACATTAAGCTCCTGGGCATCGCGGTAGTATTCGAGAAAACGGTTGAACTCGAGCGAAACAAAGCGCTTGATGATCTCTTCGCGGTCCATCCACTCAAGTTTGCGGTAGATCACCGGCAGGAAAGAGTCGATTTCTTCGTGGTTCACAGCCACTTTCTCCATACGGTCGATGTGGTTAAACAGCTGTTTTTCGCACACCTGAACGCCGGTAGGGATTTTGGCCTTGGCAAATTCGCGGCCCACTAGCCGTTCGATGACCTTGATCTTTCCCTTTTCTTTCATATTGATGATGCTGATGCACACCCCCGTTTTGTCGGCCCTGCCGGTGCGCCCGCTGCGGTGGATATACACCTCGGGTTCGTCGGGAAGGTTATAGTTGATCACATGGGTGAGGTCGTTCACATCGAGACCGCGGGCAGCAACATCAGTAGCTACCAGCATATGGAGGTTGCCGTGCCTGAAGCGGTTCATCACATGGTCGCGCTGTGCCTGCGAAAGGTCGCCATGCAGCGAGTCGGCATTATAGCCATCGCGGATAAGCGAGTCAGCGATTTCCTGTGTTTCGATGCGCGTGCGGCAAAAAACGATCGCATAAATGCTGGGGTTAAAGTCGGCCAGCCTTTTGAGGGCCAGGTAACGGTCCTTGGCGTGCACCAGGTAGTACATATGTTTTACGTTGGCAGTGCCTGTGTTGCGCTGGCCAACCGTTTTCAGCACAGGATTATGCATGTATTTGCTCAGGATGCGCTCTACCTGATCAGGCATGGTGGCCGAAAACAAGAGGGTGTTTTTCTCGGCGGGCATTTCCTGTAAAATGGTATCCACATCTTCCTGGAATCCCATATCGAGCATCTCATCCGCTTCGTCGAGCACCGCCCACTTAACGTATGAAAAATCGATTTTTCCGCGACGGATCATATCGTTCATACGACCGGGTGTGGCCACAATAATTTGCGGGCGATCGTACAATTGCTTCATCTGTACATCAATTGAAGCACCACCGTAAACCGGAACAACCTTGATTTTTGGCATGAATGCAGCAAAACTGGTCAGGTCGCGGGTGATCTGAATACATAGCTCACGGGTCGGACAAAGTACGACGGCCTGTACCTGACGCAGCGAAGGATCAATGTATTGAAGCACAGGCAATCCAAAGGCAGCCGTTTTGCCGGTTCCTGTCTGGGCCAGACCAACCAGGTCGGTTGGTTGTTGTAATAAAGCAGGAATAACAGCCGCCTGCACTGGCATTGGTTCTTTGAATCCAAGTGCTTCAACCGCCATCAGGAGGTCAGCATTCAGTCCAAGTTCTTGAAAATTAGGCATAAAAATATTAGAGATTTGGGCGGCAAAGGTACGCTTATTCGCCTTACGAACACAAAAGATCAGTGTTTTTATCTGATTAATTCTTTTTTAAACAATCAGTTACAGAGAATTGAACCTTCAATGGCCATTTTTTTGTAATCAGTACAACAAAATTTTCGGCTTTTCCTTATCTTTACTGCTGCAGTGAACATCGACTGAATTCAAACCGTAGCTTCTGAGAATTAGTTGAAAAGTTATTTGTGCGGTGAACTTTTGGTTTGTGTCACAGTGTATTTTCTGTTGACATGCATCACTGAAAGCAAGAATGAAACAGCCATTATCTTTTTTAACCAACCAAGTGGCCCTGTCGGTACGCTGGCAAAGCCGATGAAAGCAAATCCGCTTTTACGCATCTGCTTGCTTGTAAGCAGTATACAAAGATGAAATACGCCCTCAAATGATAAACAGAATTATTGAAGCAAGCCTGGGCAACAAACTGATCGTGTTGCTGGCTACTGCAACCATGGCCGGATTCGGGCTGTTTGCCTTGCTGAACATCCCCATTGGCGCCGTCCCCGACGTGACCAACAACCAGGTACAGGTGATCACCACCTCGCGAAACCTTTCCACCCTCGATGTTGAACGGTTCATCACCTACCCGGTGGAACTCGAAATGGCCAACCTGCCCGGACTGGTCGAGATCCGATCGGTGTCGAAATTTGGCTTGTCGGTAGTGACCATTGTATTCAAAGACAATATTGGTACCTATCTGCCGAGGCAGTTAATTGCCGAACGCATACAATCGGCTTCGGAAAACATCCCACAAGGTTTCGGTACGCCGTTCATGGGGCCGATTTCAACAGGTCTTGGCGAAATTTACCAGTACATACTCGAAGTGGATTCGGCGCACCGCGGGCAGTATACAGCCACTGACCTCCGGACGATTCAGGACTGGTTGGTTAGGCGCCAGCTATCGGGAATCCCTGGCGTGGTGGAAGTGAACACCTGGGGCGGGTACCTGAAACAATACGAAGTAGCCCTGAACCCAAATCAGCTCAAGGCAATGAACATCAGCATCGAAGAAGTGTTCACAGCGCTCGAAAAAAACAACAGCATCGTGGGAGGCGGATACATCGAAAAAACCAACCAGAGCTATTTTATCCGAAGCGAAGGCCTGATAGGATCGATTGATGAACTGAATCAGATTGTTGTCGGTGAGCGCAATGGCGCCATCATCCGCGTCGGCGATATTGCCCGCGTGAACTTTGGAAGTGCAACCCGCTTTGGTGCCATCACAGCCAACGGCGAAGGCGAAAAAGTGCTCGGACAGGTGATGATGCTCAAAGGGGCCAATTCGAACCAGGTCATCAGTGATGTGAAAGAACGGGTGGCCGAAGTGCAGCAAAACCTTCCTGAGGGCATACACATCAATGGTTTTCTGGAGCGCAGCGCCCTGATCAGCAAAACAACCGCCACCATTGCCGAAAACCTGATTCTTGGCTGTCTGATTGTGATTTTTGTTGTTGTGTTGTTGCTCGGCAATATGCGGTCGGGACTTGTCATCGCCTCTGTGATACCATTAAGCTTGCTCTTTGCGCTTTCGATGATGTATGTGTTCGGCGTGGATGCCAACCTGATGAGCCTCGGCGCGATCGACTTTGGAATTATCATCGATGGGGCTGTCATCATTGTGGAGTTTATTGCTTATCAAATCTCCCGAAACAGCAGCGAAATCATGCGCCTGACCGGTGGCGAACGCCAGGCGATGATTGATAAAATCACGCTCAAAGGCACCAAAAAACTGACCCGGTCAGCCGTATTTGGTCAGTTGATCATCATCATTGTATTTATCCCGATACTTTCGCTCACAGGCATTGAAGGGAAGATGTTTGGACCGATGGCACAGGTGTTTACTTTCGCGCTTTTGGGAACGATGATACTCGGATTTACTTATGTGCCGGTTGTTTCATCGATGTTTCTGAAACCAGCCGAACAGAAGAGCAATGTATCAACGCGCCTGCTCGATCTGCTCAACCGGGCCTATGAACCATCCATCAGCTGGGCGCTGAGTCACAAGAAAATGGTGTTGATTCTGGCGTTAGGGCTGTTGACGGTGAGTGCATTCGTATTCTCCCGCATGGGCGGCGAGTTTGTACCAACCCTCGATGAGGGCGATTTCGTAATCCAACCCGTGTTTAAAACGGGCACTACCCTGAGCAACACCATTGAGCTGACCACCCATATTGAAAAGATACTGAAAACGTTCCCCGAAGTGGATCAGGTGGTGAGTCGCATCGGGGCAGCCGAGGTGCCCACCGATCCCATGTCGATGGAAGAAAGTGACATTATCATCACGCTCAAACCACCAAAAGAATGGGTTTCGGCCAAAAGCAAAGACGAACTTGCAGATAAGTTCAAGGAAGCATTGATGATTATTCCGGGCATCGATTTTGAATTTACACAACCCATCGAAATGCGCTTCAATGAGCTGATCACTGGTACACGTGCCGACCTGGCCATCAAGATTTTTGGAGAGGACCTGGATGTACTCAACAAAACTGCCTTAAAAATCAAGTCGCTGATTGAACATATCGATGGTGCCTCCGATGTCATTGTGGAGAAGACAGCCGGTTTGCCCGAAATGTCGATTACTTACAACAGAACCAAACTTGCCCTATACGGCCTCAATGTGGATGATGTGAACAAGGTCATTTCGATGGCCTTTGCCGGATCGAAGGCTGGAGAGATTTTCGAAGGAGAGAAACGCTTCGATCTGGTTATCCGGTATCAAAAGGAATTCCGGAATGAGATGGCACATTTGCGGAACACCTTTGTGCCCCTTCCCTCAGGAGGGCAGGTGCCACTGAGCGAAGTGGCTGATGTGAAATTTGCAAAAGGACCTGCCAAAATTTCACGCGACAACACCCACAGGCGTATTGTGGTTGGGGTGAATGTGCGTAACCGCGACCTGGAGTCAGTGGTGAAGGATGTGAGGCAGCTCATTGCGGCAAACATAGTGCTGCCCGATGGCTATTCAATCGACTATGGCGGACAGTTCGAAAACCTGCGCTCGGCACGGGCCAGGCTCATGATTGCTGTACCCATTGCCTTGTTGTTGATATTCACCCTTTTGCACCTTGCATTTGGTTCATTCCTTGAGGCATTGATGGTGTACACCGCCATTCCGTTATCGGCCGTGGGGGGCATCTGGCTGCTCTGGCTGCGCGACCTGCCATTCAGCATCTCAGCAGGGGTCGGATTCATTGCCTTGTTTGGTATCGCCGTGCTGAATGGCATTGTGCTGATAGAACACTTCAAAGAGTTGCGCAATCACGGCTTTACGGATACCCGACAGCTGATTATTCAGGGCACACGCGAAAGACTGCGACCTGTGTTGCTTACTGCCATGGCCGCTGCCATGGGATTCATGCCGATGGCAATTTCAACCTCGGCAGGCGCCGAAGTGCAGCGACCGCTGGCTACCGTTGTAGTTGGTGGCCTCATTACAGCTACCCTGCTGACAATGATCGTGCTGCCTGTATTGTTTTGTGTTTTTGAAGGCAAAACCAGGAAACGCAAGCCGGGCAAACTGCCCAAGACAGTGCCGATGTTGTTGCTGATCCTGTTGCTGCCGGTTGCCCTGCTGGCACAAAAGCCGACCTTGAGCCTCGACAAAGCCATCGAAACAGCGCTTAGCCAGAATGCCGGACTGAAGGCAGCTGACAGCGAAGTGGAACAAATGCGACAAATGGCAGGCGCTGCGTACAACATCGATAAAACACAGCTGTATTATAACTTCGATCATAACAACATTGCCGAAAACGATCAGCCACTCAAAGTGTGGGGTATTCAACAGACCCTGCAGTTCCCGGGTGTGTATGTGGCACAGCGAAAACAGGCCCGGCAAAACCTCATGAAACAGGAATACCTGCGTTCACGCGAGAAAAGTGAGCTGATAAAACAGGTAAAGCTGGTTTACGACAAGCTCCAATACCTCCATCAGCTGAAGCGATTTTACCAACAGCTCGACAGCAACCTGATGGCATTTGCACTGGCTTCGCAGCGGAATTATGAACTGGGCGCTGCCGGAAAACTCGATTACCTGACAGCTCAGGCCAAACAACGTGAAAGCATGTTGATGCTCCGGCAGACAAACAACGAGCTGGCTGCCGCTTACAGGCAGCTGAAAGCGATGATGCAAACAGAAGACGATGCAGAGGTTGTGGCCGATGCGTATGAAGCTGTCGCGTTGGTGTTGACTGATTCGGTGATCAACCAGGCAAAATACTATTATTCACTCGTTGCCAAAGTGTCCTATTACGATTCCAGAATCGAGCTGAACAGGATGTTTCCTGATTTGCAGCTGGAGTATTTTCTTGGAACAAACAACAGTCCCGGGGCAAAGACATACAGCGGATTTCAGGTTGGCCTTGCGATCCCGCTCTGGTTCCCGGCCCAAAGGGCAGCTTTCAGATCAGCCTCATTCATGGCCGAATCTGCACGCTTGAAGGCGATTAACCAGGGTTTGCTCATCGATAGCAGAAAAGAGCAGCTGATGTCGGACCTGGCCAGCAGCCAGTCGCAACTCGACGATTATAAGGTGCATGGCAAGCTGCTGGCTGAAGAAATCCGGCACACCGCCGTTCGTTCATTCGAAACCGGTCAGATCAACGCCTTCCAGTACATCCAGGCCATTGAAAGTGCCATCAGTCTGCACATAGGCTATTTGCACAAGCTGCATGCATACAACAGCACCGTGATTGAACTTAACCATTTCAACTTTTAATTAAACCACAATTAGCAATACGCTCATTTAATATCTCAATGAAAATGAACAATATAGAACACTTTGGCAGATTTGTTTCACAGGCAGGAAAAGGCCTGAACCTGCTGCTGGCAATCGGTATATTTTGCGGCCTGTTTGCATGTTCATCAGGTGAAGAGGCAGCAAAAAATGCTGTTGAGGAGGTGGATCGCTCCCAAATCTTCATCACGAAAATGCAGTTTGCCGATTCACAAATGAAGCTCGGCAACATCTTCGATACGGTGTTTCATCAGCTGATCAGTGCCAGTGGCTATGTGGATGTCCCTGAACGGAATAAGGCGGTGTTGGGGAGTTATTTTGGTGGCAAGGTGGCCACAATTTATGTGGTGACCGGCCAGGAAGTGCAGCAAGGCCAGTCGCTGATCGCCATCGAAAACCCGGATATCCTCGATATACAACAGGATTTTATTGAAACACGGGCACAGGCTAAAAACCTGCAGGCTGTTTACGAACGGCTAAAACTGCTTGCCACCGACAATGTAGGATCGCAAAAGGAGCTTCAGCAGGCAGAATCGGAATTTGTCATGGCGACTGCCCGGCAGCAATCGCTGGAAGAAAAGCTGCGGTTGATGCAGATTGATCCGGTTAAGCTTCATGCAGGCAGCATGAGTGCCCAAACGATCATCAGGGCGCCGTTTTCAGGTTCGGTGGCACAAATCATGACCACTACCGGTCAGTGGCTGAGCGAATCGGATCCTGCAATTGAACTCATCAACACCAGCCGCTTCATTGTGCGGATGAATGTGTTCGAAAAGGACCTTTCCTATCTGAAAGTGGACCAAACCGTCCACATCATGCTTCCCGACAGGCCAGATTTGCCCTTCATCGGACAGATCAGCCACATCAGCAAAAAAGTAAACCTTCAGCAACGCACTGCTGTTGCCATGGCCACGATTGCTGAAGGTGCGACAGAAGCAATGCTTCCCGGAATGTTCGTGAATGGCAATGTCGAAGTGAGCGACCTCGAAGTGGCCTGCCTGCCCGAAGACGCGGTTGTGGATATCGATGGAAGGTACTTTGCCCTGAGCCTCCTGCGTGAAGAAGCTGAGCAGTTTGTGTTCAAAAAAGTGGAGGTTTTCCCGGGCAGAAGCATGGGAAAGATGACAGAGATTACGCGTGCTGAAGCGTTTTCGCCCGAAACACAGTTTCTTGTCGCTGGGGTGTTTCAGCTGCTGAAAGCAGAAGAGTAAATGATCAAACGACCATGTGTCGGGGGCCTTTGTGAATTTCTAAAGGGATTTTTCAACAAACCGAAGACTTCCTGATGACTGTTTCGCGCCGCGCTATTTGATGTACCTGGCCAATTCGGCTTTTTTAGCTGCATATTCTTCGGGGGTAATCAGACCCAGATCGAGTTTATCCTTTGCCTTTTTCAGCGCAGTGAGCGCTTCATCGCTTGTCATTCCAAAGGAGATGACCTCGCCTGTTTCGATGGCATTTTCGAGTTGAATGCTGTAATTTGACAGTCCTGTAATGCCCTTGCTTCTGACCGAAACAAAAAAGCCAGAGCGTTTGGTGCCAAACACCGAAAAACGCTTGATCTCCGTTTCCTGACCACTCGAAGCGGCAGTGAGCTGGGTGATAGCCAGGATGAAGCCATCGCCTTCAGTGATGAAGGAAAAGGTCTGGCCGGCAGATGGCACCCCAATTTTTATTCTGTCGCCGATGTTGTAAACGGCTCCATCCTTGCTGATATAGGAAGTAAATTCACCTTTAGGTTTCAGTCCTTTTTGTAAGTCGCTGTAGGTGATTTGTTGTGAAAGTGCAGCCATGCTAATGAGCAGGCTTAATCCGATGCCAAGAAAATAGCTTGCAGTTTTCATTTATTGCAGGTTAAGTTGTGTATTTGGTTCTTCCGGATTGCTGCTAAAGTCGCATCGACCCAACAGGTACCGGTAAACCGAAAGTACGACAGCCATAAACAAATCCGGGCCTGCTGAATCGGCAAGCCCGGTGTTTTTTATTTAATGTAATGATTTTCTGATTATTTGACCTCTAAAAGGATCTTTGAACCTCAGTTTGCGCGTCATTGATAAGTATGACGGTTATCTCAATACGATTTTGCCAGTACGGCTTCCATTTGTAGTTGTCAGGGTATAGGTGTACAAGCCGGCCTTAAGTCTGTCGACAGGCAGGCTCATTTCAGCAGTGAATTGTGCCGAAGCAACGCGTCGGCCGGTAATATCGAAAAGCTTGAAATGACAGCTATTGCTGCCCGAACTGCAAACAATATTCACGTGATTTGTAGCAGGATTGGGATAGATCACAACAGTAAAGGCAGGTATTTCCGGAACATTGACAAGGTTTGATTCGGAAAAATAGAAATTAATTTTATCTGTCGTGAACCATTCAGCATTGATCTGATCCCAGTCAAAATTAGCAAGTTCGTTAATGAGATGAGTGAACATTTGCTCGTCTCCTTCGCCTAAATCAGGCAGCACCAAATCTTCAAAGCTGTAATTATTGTCATAGTTCATCGTTCCTTTGGTAGCATAAATCCATTGCATCGAAAATGGGTCCCATTCCGATCTTGTGTGCATAATCAGGTTCAGAAAATCATCAAATTCCAGCTCCTCTTTGCTTAGGTATACCCAGTCCTCAATAGCAGGTTCCCAGTAGGAGTCAATATGCATTAGCGGCATTCCATTTTCATGATAAAAATACTCACTCAGGTAGGTGTTCATCCATTGTTCCGCATCAATGTCCCAGGTATAATCCTGGTTTTGAGTTTCCATACCCAATGCATTATATTCATGAACCCTTTTGATCTCATTGATCCACAGGCTCAGGACAGGATCCCAGGCAAAACGTATGTGCTGAAGTTCCAAGCCATCAGTTGAATATTCATAGGTGGTTTTATTATACTCAAGCCAGTCTGAGGCCAATAAATCCCAGAAGTACCTTGTTTGGATCAAAATCAGATTATCGGTATTGTATTCATACAGAAACCGCTGATCGCCGAGCCAATCACCTGATTCGGTGTCCCACTGGAATTCGGTGTATGTGATGAGGTTGTCATTTCCGTCGTAAGTTGATTCCGACTTGCCACTCGGGAGCCATAGGCTTGCATCAGGTTCCCAGGTGTAAAAAATGAGGCTGCTCAGGTTCCAGTTGGCATCATAAGCATACACGTTTTTGCCAATACTTAGCCACACAGATGTTTCCGGATCATACACCTTGCTATTGAATTCGGTCAGGTGGTTGCCATCGTCGTAAGTGTAATCATATTTGTAAACAGGAAGCCACCCTGCTGGTTCAGTAATCATCCCATAAACGATAAACAGGGTTTGCTTGCCGGATGCATTGTACGCAAAAGCCTGTTTCATCAACGGGCCCCATTCATCCATATCGTTCAGACCTTCAATGATCAATGAATCAAGTTGTTGTTTAAAATAGCCAGGTGCGGCACGATGCGACATTTGCCTGATCCTTTCCGCGAAGGGACCACAATAGGAATACGCAGCCAAATCATGGGTTTTAACTTTCATTTGCATGGCAGATTTACCTAACAATTTAGCTGGCTGGGGTGATTGTGCGTATGCTAAACAAACACACAGACCAAATAATAATGTAAGGAGTTTTTTCATGGCGGTTTGTTTTAATGAAACATTATTCTCTTTTGGTGCTTCGCGGGTATGAAGCAAACCCTGCCAGGCTAAACATCCGGTTTTGGTGTGGCCAGCCGATAGCAAAGCACTGACAGCGTATAATTACCTGATGTACGTCGCAAAAACCGATGTAAATATACGCATTAAACGAATGAAATACAACACCTTAGTGCATATTTTTGTTTTAATCATGGATTGTTTCGGTTCGGGGCTTAGGTGAATGCACAAAATACAGCAGCTGTCAGGCAAACACCAACTGATTGACTGAAAATAATTGTTAGTTACAGCCAGAATTGCGATCTTTGATCCATGAAAATAAAATGGGTTATCGGAGCATATATTTTAACGATTCTCCTCGGTTTTACTGCCTGCAAAAAAGAAAAGGCTTCATGGGTGTGGTGTAATGACTGCACGGTGGCAGATGTCGTGGGTTCGTTTGAAGGCACCGGAAAGTACCTCCATGTGGATGACAGCCTGACCCTCGAAGACCAACCGGTTTACCTGAATCTTGAAGCCCAGGATGCGGGTTATATCGGGGCACAGGTTGGTGTGATCAACCGCTTTGCGACAAGCATCTCAGGAAAGTACAACGATACCTATTATATGAGCTTTACCACCAGCACTGAAAGTTTGGATTTCAATATTTTACGTAATGGCACAGCGCTCAAGATGGTGGGAACGGCAAAGCATTTTTACCTCATCGACATCGGTGGACAAGAAGTGAAGGTGGTCACCGAAATGCTCGATTTTGAGGTACTGCGAAAAATGAATTAATGCGGTGCGGCTTGCCGTAGCAATTAACCATGGCAGCGAATCAGGCATCAAAACCTATTTGTGATTAAACCGAAATTTACCTACTGTTCAGCTGGTCCATGGCATAGGCATAGGCACCGATAGCCACAGCCGAGGAGGTCCCAAGGCGGCTGATACCGACGCCCACCTTCTTCGATGGATCGTACCAAACTTCTTTTTGGCTGAAAGGCACCCTGATCATCGTTCCTGTTTTGGCCACAAATTCGGCAATCCCTGCATGGCTTTCAAGGTTACAGGCGGTGATTTCGAGCCGGCTGACCGTATGACCCTGCAGATCGGTGAATGGTTTGTTGAGCTGCTCCACGATCATATTCAGGTAAAGGGGCCAGGCACCCGATAATCCGCCACCAATCACCACCAGCCCGTCGATGAGCGTCAGGGCATTGGCAATGGTGTCAGCAGCCACTTCTGCCATCTCGTGAAAAGCACTGATGGCAGCCTGTCTGTTGCCGGGCATGCTGCCGGCAGCAATTTCATAAATCTGCTGCGGTTCGGGACACAGATCGGGCTGAATGCCGGTTTCGAGGCAGAAGTTGCGCTTTATGCCACGGATCGACACGCTGTCTTCGGCACTTGTCTGGGGATAGCGGAAATTGCGCATGCGGTTGATTTCACCTGCTGCTGAATTGTCGCCTCCAAGGAGTTTTCCGTCACAGACGATGCCACCACCAAGGCCGGTGCCAAAGGTGAGGCCGATGAGGTTGTGGTAACGTTTGGGGTTTCCTGCCCTTTCGAGCAGGAGGTTTGTTTCGGGCAGCAAGCCTGCGAGGGCTTCACCATAAGCAAACAAGTCGCCGTCGTTATTGATGAAAACCGGCACATTGAACTGCTCTTCGAGCATGGCTTTCAGCGGCACACCACCCCTGAAATGGGTCAGGTTTTCGAGGTCGCCAATGATGCCGTTTTCGTAGTCGGCCGGACCAGGGAAGCTGAAACTGATGGCCAGCGGATCCTGTCCTGAGAGCTGTTGCACCTGCCGGAAGCCCCGGGTGATTTTCTGCAACACCTCATCAAGGGTGTCGGCAGCCGAAGGAAGGGTAAAGGGCTGAATAATTTCGCGGGCATCGGCCACGGCCGTAAATTTAAAGCCGGTACCCCCGGCATCAAGGACAAAAACAGCTGTATTTTTTTTAGACATCGGAGCAGTGATTTAGCGCAGTAAATGTAGTGATTTGCGGGTTTGGAAACGAATTCATTACTACAAAAAATGATTACGCACTGGTGTGTCCAGCACTCCTTTGGCTACCGGTTCAGGCAACAGCTGTGATGGATAGAATACACCGCTCCGGCGGGCTTAAGCACGCTTTCATACAGGTGAAACTGATCCACTGATGTATGCAGGTAATTTTGGTCGGGCAGGCTTTCGAAAAAGTGGTGGAATGCGGGTTTGTCGTGAAGGAAACGGATGCGGCCGAGGGTGAGGTGAGGTACCAGGTTTTGTCTGTCGCGCGCATACCCGATCTGATCCATGGCATCGAGCACGGTGTTGGCCAGCAAGAGCAAGGCTGGGTTTTCAGTCGCCGGACCTATCCAGATCACCCTGGGCTGGTAGCGGCTGCCAAACAGGCCATGCTTATCGAAACTAAGGCTAAAAGGCTTGTATCCGGCAACTGCCTCATCGAGTGCCTGCGCGATGCGGGGGATGTTGGCTGCGGGTGTTTCGCCGATGAACTTCAGGGTGAGGTGTAGCTGGGCCGGATTCACCCATTTGATGTCCTCGTGACGCAAATTGGCTTGCAGCAGGCTAAAGAAGTCTAACAGGGGCTTTTCAGCCTGCAGGTGTATGGCAACAAAAAGGCGTTTCATTGATATAATTTGAAAACTGGGCTTGCAAACCTAGTTATAAAATGCGTCGATAAGATGCAGATTACTCACAGCTGAGGCAATTTCCTGAGAATACGCCGTTTTATTGATGAGCCCATTGGCATAAATGAAAACCATCTTCATTTTTCGGGGCCGATGACCAGATGAAAAGAGTGAATGTCAAGAAAGTGCATTACCCTAAGTTTTCCTTTGCAGTTTTTAAGTTGTTTTTCAATTTTCATGGCATCCGCTCTTGTAGT